>Ga0131853_10007123_pt1 | contig 20203 bp, 19 predicted proteins | sample TergutLab28metaG_FD_92764 | JGI IMG/M metagenome (GOLD analysis project Ga0131853, IMG submission 92764) | Labiotermes labralis P1 segment gut microbial communities from Petit-Saut dam, French Guiana - Lab288 P1 (version 2) (version 2) | ecosystem: Host-associated > Arthropoda: Insects >... | reverse complement strand
CATTTTCATCAATAAACCAAGAGTTCCAGTCGCCTCTTACGCCCCAAAGCTGCAGAAGGGTGCGGATATCAGCTTGGCGGGCAAAGAATGGGAATGTTTGCGCATCAGGGTCACCTACATCTCCATCCCTGAAAGCAATAAGAACATCCCTAAACTCGTCAAGTGTGGTGGGGACTTCCAAATCAAGTTCTTCAAGCCAATCGTAGCGGATAAAGAACAGCTTTGAAGGTTGTGGGTTTGGATGGTCAGAGCCGGTTAAGGCAGCACGGATGGTATAAATACCGCCATCATGGTGGGTGCTGGCAACGCGGGTTGCTGGTATAAAGTTGAAATACCGTACAATGTTTGGTGCATAGGTAAAGATAATGTCAGAAATGTCTAAGAACAAACCCTCATCAATATAAGGGTCAATGTCAGCAACATTACCAAAGATAATTTCGCCAAAGTTTCCGCTCAAAAGCATTTCTACAAGAGCTTCATCGCCGTCTGGGATATTGGGGTTTGCTATGTTATTAATTCTAACACCAGTAATTTCTTCCGCTGCCATCCATATTGCCTGGTCTGGAAGGATTGTTCCAAGGCCACCCCAAGGATAGAAGACAGAAATTGTTGTAGTTTCGCCTTCTGGTACAATGCGGAAATTGGTTACGCCGTCATATGCTTCTGGGGGAAGCTCTGGCACTTCTAGCGGCTCGTCTGGTGGTGCTGGTGTTTCAGCTGGTGGTGCTGGTGTTTCTACTGGCGGCGGTGCAGGGGGGTCTTCATTACGCCCACAACCGGTCAACAGTGTGCCCATAAGTGCAAACATAGCCAGCACTAAGACACATGCCAAAATTCTTTTTTTCATAATGTGTTTCCTCCTTTTTATTCCTTGCTAATATTCACAACGTCAACCTTTTATTGCCCCTACCATTATGCCTTTAGTAAAAAACTTCTGCACAAATGGGTATATGGCAAGCATAGGTACGACAGCTACGACAATGGTGGCATAAACCAAGGTTTGAATCGAAATATTATCAGCTACATCTATATGCTCTAAAGCAAAGGATGCTTCTACAATTAGGCGCCTTATAACAACTTGAAGAGGCACTAGTGTCGGGCTGCGCAGCAGTAACATAGCCCAGAAGAAAGCGTTCCAACGGCCAACAAAATAGAACATTGTCAGTGTTGCTATAGCAGCGGTGGAAAGAGGCAAGTATATACGTGTTAATATTGTAAAGTCATTTGCCCCGTCCATTCGGGCGGATTCTTCCATTTCGTTGGGGATGTTTTCGAAGAATGTCCGCATTAAGATAACGAAGAAAGGATTAATCGCAAAGGCTAAAAGAACTGCAAAACGGGTGTCCAGAAGCCCCAGTCTTTGGAAATTAAAGAATGTAGGAACCATACCAGCACTAAACCACATAAAAAATAAGAAGAAAAGGGTAATAAACTTGCGCCCCCTAAGCCTCATCTTAGATAAGGGATACGCGGCAAGAACTGTTAATATCATATTTATTGCTGTGCCCACTACAGCATAAAAAATTGTATTGGCGTATGCAGTCCATATAACCCTTATTTCCCTACCTTCAAACATGATCGTATCAGAAAATACATTTCTGAAAGCATCAAGCTCAATAGCATCAGGTAATATTGTTACTGCACCACGGGCTACAGATATTGGGTTGGAAAAAGACGCAATTACAACATACCATAAAGGGTAAATTGTTATAATCATCAATAAAATCATGAAGATGATATTAATAATATTAAATATTTTTTCACCTGTTGTACGTTTTATTAACATTTTATATCCCTCCCTTTCTAAAACATGCTGACATCGCCGACCACTTTGGCTACTTTATTTGCACTAATCACTAAGAAGCATGCGATTACGCCGTTAAACAGGCCTACCGCTGTACCAATAGAAAAGTCTGGCAAGCGGCCAACCGTTTCACCGGGGCCTAGGTGTGACAGCCTTAGGAGGTATGTCCCAATAACATCAGATACTTCATGGGTAACTGGCTGTTGGATAAGAACAAGCAGCTCTACATTAGAGGCAAGTAAGCCACCCATTGCCATGATTAGCATAATGGCTATTGTGCGGGCAATACTGGGTATGGAAATATATATACATTGCTTAAACCGCCCTGCACCATCAATTGTGGCAGACTCATATAATTCAGGGTCAATAGATTGTAATGAAGAATAGTAAATAATCGAACCAAAACCTGTGCCGATCCAAATTGCCTGGACTACCCAAATCGTGCGGAAATACTCTGGCCTTGTTAAGAAATAAATCGCGTCAAGCCCAAACCAGCCCCGTATGTTATTAACAAACCCGGTGGTTGGTGAAAGGAAGTTAACCAAAAGGCCAGCGATTACCATAGTTGAAATAAAGAATGGGATGTATGAAATGGTTTGTGACATTGTACGGAATTTTTTGTTGCGAAGCTCGTTGAAAAGAAGCGCTAATATAATAGGCATTGGGAAAGTCCAAAAAAGAGTAATTAAATTAAGCAATATAGTATTCCGGAATACACGCCAAAATAGGTCATCCAGGAAAAATTCCCGGAATTTATCAAGGCCGATAAACTCCCCAAATCCAGATAGGATATTGTATTCGTAAAATGCCATACGCAACCCATCAAATGGCAGGTAGTAAAATAGAATATAGTAAATAACCGGTAATAATAGCATTGCGTACAAAAACACATCACGCTTTACATCGCGGAACAACCGGATAAAATAACCCTTTGCGCCGGTTGCCTTAATAGCGCTGGTGCGCTTTAGTTTTTCCGGAATTGGCCGTCCTGTAAAATATTTGGCTGTCACTGATATAGAAATAGATAAGCAAAGCAGAGAGAAAACTAATAGCACAAAAGCAATGGGCGATATACTTAAAAACCTGTCATGAAATAGCCTTCCCCTAAAGGTAATAAGCCCATTGGTTTCGAATACATCGTTTATAAAAACAAATGCGAGAATAATACTGCTAAGGAACGCAGCAACACCGGTAATAAGGCTTCGCCGGTGGTTTTTGTACATAAGAAATAAGTAAAAATACATTAGCAAAAGGGTGAATCCACCCCATAATGGGTACACAATGGAACGGGAATGGAAAATCTCCATTGGATCCACTGCTGCATTTGGGTCACGGGTTTCTCTAATTTGGTTTACCATGCTTCTGGTTGTAAACACATTAAATGATGTGTCTTGACCCAAGACAGCTTCAGAAACCGTAACCCAAGATGAAAAGTACAAGAAAGTAAGGAATGCAACGCTAATTACAGCAAGCGCAAGATAAAACCGCTTCAAATTTTTCTGATAACTTGTAAGTTCCATGAGCATCCCACCCAAATATAATGAATAATTTGTTGCTTCTTATGGTTAATATACACATACTATACATACTTGTAAAGGAATATTTTCTTAAGCCGTTGTACATAATGATATTTTCCATCATAAAGCATGATATTTACATAGTGTCCAAGCCCTCAAGATTGGCTAAGATTTCATTATACCGTTTAGTGGCTTGCTTACTTGGCTGGCCTTTTTTGCAAAACTCTAGCTTAGAAAGTTTTGGTGAGCTTCGTTCTATTACTATCATGTTATCTACAAGCTTGTTTTGCAAGATACCAAATGCCTCCAAGAAGCGCTCGTCTTTTTTCGCTTTCACCCAAAACGACAACACATATACATACTGAAATATATTGTAATGCCACAAAGGATATTCTACTTGCATAAACCTGGTGCCAATCCCGTACTGGCATGGGCCAATAGGGGCTTTTATTGTCCAGTGGTTTAACAAAAACTCCACCGCTTTATCCAGGGCAGGCTCATTGTTAAGGTAAGCGCTAAACCGGAACGCATCCAGTACATTAAGGGTAGGCAGTGGGTTGGAATACTCTGTTTCTGGGCCGCGGCCAAAGGAGAATTTGTTACACCGCCAACCCCCGTCAGTGTATGGGGTATCTAAAAAGTGCCGCAAGGTTGTCTGTATCCGTTCGTCGTAAGCATACCCCATCCGGCACAATAAATTAGCAACATATGCCGTGTGGCAAGGCAATATCCCCCCTGTAGGGTATATTTTAAACCGGCCGTCTGGCCGCCAAACGCTAAAAAGCAAGTCAGCTATGGCTGTCATTATAGGGTGGGTTTGCTCCATCCCAAGCTCTAAAAGCATATGTGCACTATCTATTGTAGAAAATGGAGAACCTTTGCCCAACCGCATGTCTGGGGTTGTCCAGTAATCACCCCCAAGATGGTGGCGGTGAGACAATATTGTATCAATATCATTTTGGATGGATGCATCAATACTCATTTTACACCTCATGAAATAGCAATCTAACAGTCTCCCATATTTCATTTGCAACAGCATCTGCGGGCTTGTTACCATCAACAATCAGTATTTTTGCGGAATCTTTCATTTTTTCAAAAGCTTCATAAAATTTCTCGCGTACTGCAATCCCATTACTGTCAAAAAGTTCTTTTCCGATTCGTGCTTTATTTATCCGCTGTAGGCACATCTCTGGTTCTGTATCAATAAAAACCGTTATATCAGGCATCAAAAGCTCAATAGACTCACGGTTGTATAAATATATGTCATCAAAAGAGCATGAAAGCCCCTGATACGCAAAACTTGAAAAAATAAAACGGTCTACTATCACATGCCCGCCATTATCAATATGAGGCTTTATATCATTGACTATATGCTCATATCTATCAACAGAAAATAACTTAGCCAAAGACACAGGTGAAACAGATAAGCCTTTCAGTTCCTTCACAATACCCCGCAAAAGCAGCCCAATAAGGTTGCGATCGCTGGGTTCCTTCTCTTCTTTACATTTAATGTTCATCCCCGCCAGCCTATCCCTAATTGCACCAAACTGCGTTGTCTTGCCAGAGCCATCAAGGCCTTCGAAGGCTATAAAAACGCCCTTTTTCATTAAATCACCGCTTTCATATTATTATACGAATCACGAAAATCATCGTCGACAACACATCGCGAAAAACGGCTTAAAGCCGCCGATTTTCCGCTAGGTTGTCGATGTGATTTTCTGAGATTCATATTATATAAACTCTTCTGCCGATAGTTTCCATTCAAAATGGCAGTGCCAAAGCATCTGGGCCACTCTTCTAAGTTCTTGAATTACATCTTCACTAGCGTTAAACAAAAATGCTGCTGTCAAATCGTTGGAAAATATATGTTGCAATGCATGAAGTGTAGCTTGGGATATTTTAATACCATATCCAGGTTTGTGAAACTTACAAACCAACCCTTCTGCACAAAAAAAAGCATCAACTCTTACATCCTCACCACATACAGTACACGCCCCCACCTCTGGGGTAAGGCCATATTGCCCAAAAAAACGCATAAAAAAAACGCCAATGACTTGCTGTGGCGGTAATTTATAAGGGGTCACCTTAGCCCCTTCACGTTTTTGTATTGGTTTATTTAAATGAGCTAGGGATTTAAGGGCAAGTAATAATAAATCGTCACATGCAATGTCCTCAAGTAAGGTTTTTTCACAAACTTCGGCAATCAAATGGGCTGCTGTCAGGCAGTCATAATCTGTTCTTAAGCCGTAAAAGCTTTCGATAACATCTGCCTGGGCCAACGCGTGAAAGCCACGCCCCACAGTAACCACAAAGTCGGAATATGTAAACAACTGCGCGGCGGCCATAAACTTGCTTTTGGGCTTACGGGCGCCACGCGCATATATCATCATCCGGCCATAATTCTTGCACAAAAGCAATAACCGCTTGTCTGATTCTCCTGCTTCGTATTCACGAAGCACAAGTCCGCGGGCTTTAATGGTTTGCATTATGGTTTTTTCCCTCGTTTTTGCTGCGGTTTTCTTTATATGCAAGGTACATCATTGGGTCTCCAGATTTGGCAAAGTCTTTCCAATATTCATTGTGGCGTTCCATAGCTATCCCCTTTGGTTGAAATGATATAGTCGTTATGCCCGAAAACCAACCCGATGTGTCGGTCTTTTTGGTGTAATCCTGCGTCAGCACCTCCTAGCGGGCCTTCTTGGCCCGCGTCGTCGGCACTTCCTTGTCTTACACCAAAAATCCTCGCCACCTCGGGTTGGTTTTCAGGCATAACGACTATACTAATAATAGTGTGACCAACAACACGCCGCCTATGCTACAGAAAATATGGAAACTATCCATTCATTACCAAATGCATCATCAATTATCCTGCTTATATCCAAAATTTTTAAGAAGAAAATCACTGTCACGCCAATTCTTTTTAACCTTTACCCAAAGCTCCATAAACACTTTATAGCCTAAGAAAGCCTCCATATCGCGCCGCGCTGCTGCCCCAATGCGCTTAAGCATAGCCCCTTGTTTCCCTATAATTATGGCCTTGTGGCCTTCTTTTTCGCAAAAAATAGTTGCGCCAATATCCACCAGTGCGGCTGGGTCATCCTCTGTATGGCCTTTCCGCAATTTAAAGTGTGTTATCTCAACAGCAAGCCCGTGAGGTATCTCATCTTGCAAAAATGTTAGTGCTTTCTCCCGTATAATTTCTGCTGCAATTTGTGCCTCTGGTTGATCTGTTATTTGGTCACCTGGGAAGTACATAGGCCCTTCGGGCAATACCCCTCTTATTGCTGTAAGTAAACCACCAGTATTATCCCCCTTTAGTGCAGACAGGGGGATGATTTCTTTAAAGGCATACACCTGCCGGTATTGGTCAATAATAGCAAGTAAATCTTGCTTGGGAACAGTATCTACCTTGTTTATTGCCAAAAATACCGGGGTTTTGCAGCCTTTTAGCCGCTCAATTATAGCCATATCGCCTTCTGGGATACGCCTTTTGGGCTCTACCATAAATATTACAGCATCAGCCTCACCAATGGCATTTATGGCGCTTTTAACCATAAAATCCCCAAGTTTTGTTGTAGGGTTATGCATACCAGGTGTGTCAATAAACACAACTTGGTAATCTTCGCCAGTAAGTATGCTTCTTATTTTATTGCGTGTTGTTTGGGGTTTACTGGTCACAATAGAAATCTTTTCGCCAATAAAATGATTCATGAGGGTAGATTTACCCACGTTGGGACGCCCGATTAGGGGCACAAAACCAGAATAAAAAGTCACTCGAACACCACATTCCCATTAGATTGAAAAACACATATCCATATACGTCCCGGTGAAAGTATAAGTGGCGTCCCATCTGGGAAATACCACCGCATAGGCGCTGTATGGCTATCCTTTGCCCAGCGTACCGGCTGATACCTGCCACCAGAAATTAAATATCCATCACCAGAGCCAATTGTATCCACGGCCCGCCGCCCAACGGCGTCAATAACCCTCATGCCGGTAAATTGGACTAATATATTACTTACTCCCACCTGCTCGCCCGTTTCCGCATCCATGTGGGGGCCTTGGCGGTTTTCTGCAAAATAAAGACCCGTATCATGGTCAAACTCAAAACGGCGGAAATATAGAGCCGAAAATGGCACATGGACAGAATATGCCTGCCCGCCTATAGCTGTATCCTGTGGTATATGGGTAAAGTTGAAGCTATATTCCCCGGTTTCATTATTCCAATAATCCCGTATGCCGCGGTTTTCCACATGGGCAAGAAGCCTTTCGCTTCCAGTGAAAGAGCTATGTTCTATTGGGCGGTTACCTGTATTAACAGCCCAATAGGGGTATGTCCGGTCCCGCCAAAAAACAGTGCCCTCCAGCGCCATACCGTCTAAGTTGGTCACCCTAAGGGAGCTTATCCTGGCATACCCACTAGTACTGGCCCCATGATGGATAAAAAGGGCATCATGATTAAATGCAAAATCAATAAAATAATCCCGGGCCGAACGCATAGGCCCTATTTTTTCAGGTATATATGACTGAAAAATCCCTACAAGACGGGTAACATCTCCTTCAGCAAGCACTTCATAAATAATGTCGGCCGACCCTACGCCACTTTGGGGCAGCGCTCTGCCGGAGTTATTTATTACAGCAGCAAGGGGGCGGCGCTCCATATATTCTTCATAAATGGGTAAGCCTGTCAACCGGCTAAAAGGCCCTGCCGGAACAATAAAAGGCAGAAACTCCATAGGCGACTCAATGGCCCTGGGTGAAAAAGATGGCATATCATCTTCATATAGTACACCGGGGGTGGGCATTACTATAAAAATATCACCGTCCAGCCAGTCCACTTCTCCCGCTTCACCAGAGCATCCTGCAACCAGAAATGCTAGTAAAAACAAGAATAAAATGGATAAAAAATATTTATTTATAATTGATTTATTGTGCATTAAAAATATCTCCTAATTACCGAAATAGCCACAAAAATACCGACAACAACAGAATTAATAGCTGCAAGTAAAACCGCGGCCGCAGCTGCATCCTTAGCCAGCTTAGCCAGTGGGTGAGGTTTACCCCGGCAATACATATCCACAATGGCTTCTATAGCAGTATTTACAAGCTCCATTGCCATTACAAAAAAAATTGCAAACCCTACCAATATAAAATGTAAAACATCTACCCGAAAAACCATACATAGCGAAACAGCTAAAATTGCAAAAAAAATATGAATACGAAAGTTGCGTTCCCGCCGTGCTGTGCTTCTTATACCATTTATAGAATGGCCTAGGGACTTTATCCAGCTACTAGTTTTCATCTATTCACCTAATTTTATCCCCGTGTAATTTTAAGGGTTTTAAGTATTTCATCCTGTGCTGCGCACATTTCTGTTTCATCCTCCGGTGTTTCATGGTCATAACCCAGTAAGTGCAGCATCCCATGTACAACCAAAAAAGCAAGTTCCCGCTCTATTGTATGGCCGTATTCATCTGCTTGGGCTTTTGCCACATCCATACATATAACAATATCCCCTAGTGAAACATCAGGCCCCATAGCCAACTCTTCACTTACTGGAAAACTAAGTACATCCGTTGTTTCATCTTTACCCCTATAATCCTGGTTAAGGGTTTTTATTTCATCACTGCCAACAATGGATATGCTGACTTCACAATTATCTGGTGCTTCACCATATTTACCAGAAGCAGCAACAACCTGGTTTAGCATTTCTATATAAGGTGTAAGCAAATCACCTTCAAAATCCCAATAAATTTCCATATTCTATTCCTCCGAAGAATCTGAAATTACAGATTCTGCATCTTCTACTGGTACTAGCTTGGGGTAGGGGATACGTTCATGATACATTCCCTTCAACACCCGGATAAATGACTGTTCTATTATAGATATATCCTTAATGCTTAACTGGCTGTCATCTAATTGTCCGTCATTTAGCTTGCTACGGACTAGGCCCCGGATTTTACCCTCAACTTCACCTGGGGACTTAAGCTTTGATATCATGGCCCGTACCGCAGCCTCAACAGAGTCCGCAAGCATTACACACGCCGATTCCCGTGTCTGGGGTATAATAAAGGGATAGCGGTAATCCTCTTCGTTTACCTGAGGCTCAGATTCCGTCGCCTTATGAAAAAAGAACTGCAATAAACTATTTCCATGGTGCTCTGCGATAATATCCTTTACAAATTGGGGCAGGCGGTGCTCTGTGGCCAAAGTAAGCCCATATGACACATGGCTTATAATAAGCCGTGAACTATCTATGGGGTCTAGATGGTCGTGAGGGTTGTCCCCGTCAATATTTTCGGCAAAGTACCGGGGGTATTTTAGCTTGCCAACATCATGATAATACCCGCCAACCCGGGCAGCATGGGCATTAGCGCCAATATCATATGCAGCTGTTTCTGCAAGATTGGCCACAATAAGGGAATGGTGGTACGTACCTGGGGCTTCAACTGTAAGCCGCCTTAATAGCAGGTTTGTAGGATTTGTTAAATCCAATAGTTTAACCGGCGTAACCACACCAAAAAATGTTTCCCATATTGGCAAGCTGCCTGTGGATATAATAACTACAAGAAGCCCGTTAAATGCTGCAATCCCAGCTGTGGTAAGTAATGCCGGTATGCTATAAAACGCCTGGTTAAAATCCATAATAATAGCAATGGAAATAGACAGGGCAAACTGTATAACCATTACAGCAATCCCAATAAGGAAAATCTTGTTGCGGTCGGTTGTAAAGCGGGATAGCATTGCAATTACAAAACCAGCAACAAGGAAAAAGGCCAAGAAATCCCAAGCCGCAGCCACCACAAAATAGCATATTATTGTCATGGAAAATGTCAAAACAACTGCGCTTCTGCGCTCTATAAGCACAGAAGCCAGCATGGGAAACATAAGTATCGGTATAAACGGGTAAGAAAAATCCCGTAAAATCCATACAGAAGTAAGGACAATCACATACAGCGTAAATAAAAGAAAAGCTTCACGTTTAATGGCTGCAACAGTAGGCCGGTAGAAAGACATATACATAATACATGCAAAAAATAGTAACGCCACAATAAGGAAAGCCCCAAACAAAGGGATTGCTAAATCCCTAACGGAGATATCCCCAAGCATACCCAATTGCTCTAATATTGTATACATTTCAAGGGATACAATTGAGCCTATACCTACAATTATTTCGCCCTCAAGGAGCCATACCTCCCGGTAATTGCTTGCGGTGTTTTCCCAGTTGCGCTGGGTTTCGTCGCTGTCTTCTATTTGATTAACTCTTAAATGCCTTCTTACAATTACATCAATTATTTCCCTTGTATCTTGGTCTAAGGCCCAGGTTCCTAAGTAATCCCTCATTGTGTCTAAGGTTGATGTGGAATCTGCAATATAAATGTTGGTTGCTTGGGTTGTATAGGCAACATCCATGATTATTTCCCACATTTGCGTATAGGCGTATTCGTCCATGGATACTAAAAATTCTTGCTGGGCTTCGTTGAATTGGATGGGCAGTGGGTCAGATAGCACCCACGCTTGAAAATCAGGCACAATTGGTTCTGGCAGAATAGGTTCTTCTGGCCTTGGGGGTAGTGTTTCAACTTCGCCTTCATAGGCCATGATGGCTGCAACTAGGGCCTCCCATACGGCAACATCTGCTTCGTAAAGCAGCATAGCCGCAACATGCTCTGTTTCGGCATTCCGTACCGATTGCTCGAACGCTTCTACCTCATTAAAGTGGTGAGCGCGTATGTTTGCAAGATTTTCAGCAAGAAAGTCCAGATTATATTCTACCAGCAACCATTCCTGGGGGTTATGCACCAATATTGGAAGCAGTGCTTCAGCCCTTTCGTAGGCTGCTTCCCGCTCTCGGTCTGTAGCCAATATGTTTTGTACATCTCTTGGGGCTAGTATGGTTACATTTGACGGGTAGTTAACTACAATCCCTTGTAATCCTTCACCGCTTTGAAAGTATGAGCCAAAGGCAATGAACCCACATGTCAACACAAAAGCAGCAAAAACTAGAGCCGTGTTAAACAGAGGGTTCTTTTTCATGTCCTTTGTGGGGTGTATATGCTCATCCGAAGCTAGCTTTCCCCTTAGGCTGCCACCATTTATCATGTGTGCTCCTTTTATCTGCCTTGAGGCTTACGTACATATTTCAATTGTCTTTTTGTTGCGCCTTGCTTATATGCAGTACGTGCTGCCTGTTTATCGTAGGCATTTATTATTTTTTGTACAAGAGGGTGGCGTACTACATCTTTGCTGGAAAGGTGGCTTATACCTATATCTGGGATATTGTCCAGCAGGTGGATTGCTTCTTTTAGGCCAGACTGCTTACCGTCTGGTAAGTCAACTTGAGTAACGTCACCGGTTATTACTGCTTTAGCGTTAAAACCAAGGCGGGTAAGGAACATCTTCATCTGCTCTGGCGTGGTATTTTGGGCTTCGTCCAATACTATGAAAGAGTTATCCAGGGTGCGGCCCCGCATATATGCAAGTGGGGCTACTTCTATTAGATTACGCTCAAAATTGCGGCTAAACGCTTCCGGGCCCATTATATCATGGAGCGCATCGTATAGCGGGCGCAGGTAAGGGTCTACTTTTTGCTGCAAATCACCTGGTAGGAAGCCTAGTTTTTCCCCGGCTTCTATAGCGGGGCGGGTTAGTATTATACGGTTAACCTGGCCTGTGCGGAACGCGGTAATCGCCATTGCCATTGCAAGGTAGGTCTTACCTGTTCCTGCCGGGCCGATGGAAAATACCACTGTGTTCTTGCGTATCTGGTCAACATATTTTTTCTGCCCCATGGTTTTTGGCTTAACTGGCTTGCCGGAAACGGTCATGCAAATTGTATCATCATTGATTTTTTCAATTTGTTCGAAGTGCTCGTCTTCTAGGGCAGCAATCAGGTAATTAACTTGCTGGTCAGTAATAGTGTCACCTTTTTTTGCAAATGCCACAAGTTTCTTAAGTACTGACTCGGCTTTTTCCACACCGCCTGTGGCTGTGGTATTGCTCATTATTTGTACCGATTCATCCCGGTTTACAATTGTTACATTAAAGGCCTGCTCAATTTTCTTGATATGCTCGTCTAGTTTGCCAAAGATATTACTTATTTGGTCGGCAGAAATGCCTATGTTTTTCTTTGGTGCGTCCAAGTAAATCCTCCTTAGTCTATTGGTACTTGTTCGTCTATACGTTCGTGGGTTGTTATAAGTGCTTTTACCACCAACGCGTCCTGGGTCTGGAATAATTCCACTTTACGGTCAATGATATCAATACCAAAGTCAAACTCCCTTAAAATACGGTTGGTGATTATACGGTCGGCCAGTGCTGCAGCTTCTTCAATGGTGCGGGTACGTACTACTGGGGTATATTCTATATACTTGTCGGTTACCAGAATAAAAGGCAGGGGATAATCCCCTCCCACCCCGGGCTGATGGCGTGTGGTTATTCTATCATAAGAATCAAAGGAAATGCCACCTCTTGGTAAGTTTATACGTATGTTTCCCGCAAAGAGTAATTGTAAGGAATGGCGGGTGGTAGTTCTACCTGTGTAAATTTTTTCGTCATAGGATAAGGGGATAACAAATTCTATTGGGTGATAACGCCGCGCCCATACCTCTGCATAAGCGTGTACATATACTGTTGAGGGCATACCCGTATCTGCGCCCAGCTCTAAAATACCGCTAACCAGCATTTCACCACGGCGGACTATGTCGTTTTGCCGTACCAGCGGCGCGCCGGATGATGTTGCAATCCCGGTTATAAGTCCATCATTGGCAGCTACAACATGGGCCGGTGTTTGCCTGTCTATTAATGATTGACGAGGTATGGATTCTGCAATCATGACAGTTGTACGGGTACCGCGGGTATGGATGTCTGCCCAGCTAAGTTCCGGGAAATTGTTAAGCAGCTCGCGAGTGATGGCTCTTGCGTCAACAGTGTGCTTAAACCTTCCTATATGTAAGCCTTGTTCTTCTAAAAAGACTGTAATTGCTTCATGGGGCAGCTCTTCACCCCCAACTATTTCTATCCGCCATATAAAAGAAGAAAGCAGGAATAACATAAGTGTAAAAAAAATAATGCCGCCTAGCAGGATTTTCCGCTTGCGGTATTTATGTATTACAAAAGGCAGGCCGTTTTTTTCTATAATTTTTGTTTTGCATTTTGTCTTGCGGCCACAACCTTTTAAGTGTTTAAGACCTTTGATTGTTACATTTACATGTACTCCTTCAGGGGTGCGTTCCACATCCCATAAATATATGCCCCTGTATGCGGCCATATTTAAAAACCGCTCTATAGAAAAGCCTGTTACCCTTAGCCTTACATATCCTTTTGTGTATTGCCATAGATTAAGTAACATATAAATCCGCCCTTACACTAGTTTCACCATTGTATTGCCTTTATTTTTCCCATGATAAGCACATGCTCTGTTGTTACTTGCTTAAGGATTAAATTATTGCCTTCGATTGTTAGCGTACCTGATGAGGTCTGAATACGGATTTTTGTGTCTGTAAACTCAAGTAGGGATTTATAATTCTCTATGTTTATCTCATCCCGTCCTGTTGCAATAATTTGCGGCAGGTTTAAGGTTACTTCCTTGGGCAGGGCTAATAAGCCGGTCAGTTTCTCTTTGACTCGCACGATTTACCTGCCTCCTTTTTTAAAATAAATATGAGCAAAAAATAGGATTTATTCCTTTACAGTATATTACAAGGGGCATATAATCTGGGAAATAATATTTGGAGGGATTATATGAGTATCAAGACGTTTGAAATGGCCAATAAGAATGGGATTTCCATGACAGTATCTAATCTAGGTTGTGCTATTATTTCCCTAAGGGTACCTGGAAAAGATGGTAAAGTGCGTGATATTGTGCATGGCCTTGATAGTGCGGAGGATTATACAAAAACCCATCCTCATTTTGGCGTAATATGCGGCCGGGTAGCAAACCGCATTGGTTACGGGCGCTTTACCCTTGACGGAAAAGAGTATTTACTAGAAACCAATGATGGAGTAAATCATCTGCATGGCGGGTCACAAGGTTTTGATAAAAAGCTTTGGACTGTGGAAGAGGTAGCTGTTGATAAGCTGGTAATGTCTTATGTAAGTCCCGATGGGGAAGCCGGATACCCTGGTAAACTTACAGTATACTGTATTTATAAGCTTACCGATGATAATGCGCTACGCATAGAATACCGCGCTGAAACAGATTCAAAGACCATATGCAATTTAACAAACCATAGTTATTTTAACCTGGAAGGTCATGACGCAAAGGACATTTATGGTCACGAGATGCAGATTTTCTCTGACAAAATTACCGCAGTTGACGATAATCTTATTACTACTGGGGAGTTGGTTGATGTTACAGGTACGCCTTTTGATTTCCGCAAAACCAAGACAATCGGCCAGGATATAGAAGCAGCCGGAGGGTACGATCACAACTTTGTGCTGGGCAAGCCAGGGGTTTGTGCCAGCATATATTCCCCTATAAGCGGTATACGCATGACCATAAATACCAATAGCCCAGGTATGCAGATATATACAGGTAATTTTCTTGATGGCAGTGTAAATGGTAAGGGTGTAACATATCAAAAGCACAGCGGTTTTTGTCCAGAAACTCAGTTTTACCCAGATGCGGTTAATAAACCTGGGTTTCCTTCGCCTATTGTGACAGCAAACAAGCCCCAGGAATTTTATACAGAGTTCGTGTTTGGTGTGGAGTAATATCATTGGAGGGCTAGATGGCAGTTTATCTTGATTATGCATCCCATACACCAGCTTCTGATGCAGTGCTTGATGCATTTAATAAAGCCGAGAAGGGTTTTATAGGTAACCCGCTGTCTAGCCATAAGGCTGGGCGCAACGCGGCTCAGGAACTATTGCAAATAACCGCATCCATAGCAAATATGCTTCATGTTAAACCATCAGAGATAATTTTTACATCTGGGGCAACTGAAGCCAATAACCTGGCTATCAAGGGTATAGCCAGGTCATATGGCTACAAGGGAAGGCATATATTATCAACCTGCCTGGAACACCCCTCTGTAAGCGGTGTGCTAGCAACTTTGCAAGAAGCTGGTTATGACATAGAGCTTTTAAAAATTTTACCTGATGGTACAATTGACACAGAACATCTAAAATCCGCAATACGCCAAGACACAATACTTATATGTATAAGCGTTGTGGATAGCGAGCTTGGGGTGGTGCAGCCAATTGCTGAAATAGCGCAGATAGTTGATGGCCATAGCCAGTGCCATCTTCATGTAGACGCTGCCCAAGCAATAGGTAAAATCCCTGTTGATATGACTGGGGTATCTACTTTCTGCTTCTCCCCTCATAAATTTTATGGGCTTTGTGGAAACGGGGTACTTGTAAAGCGGGAAGGCTTGGTTTTAGAGCCTCAAATCCATGGCGGAACAGGTATGTCGATTTACCGCAGCGGGACACCGGCGTTGGGCCTTGCAGCTGCCTGTCAAAAAGCCCTAGAACTGGCTTTGGAAAGCCAAAAAGAATGGCTGGCAAAGGTAAGTGAATTGCGCAAATATTTGCTAAGTACACTTATCGGTCCAGATTACCCATTGGTACGCATAAATAGCCCAGGGGCAGGCAGCCCATATATATTAAACATAAGCGTAAAAGGTATAAAAGCTGCATCCTTTGTAGCCGAGCTGGACAAGCATGGGATTTATGTGTCAATAAAATCGGCCTGTTCCACAGACAATGCCCCGTCACGCCCAGTAATGGCAGTAAGCAAGGATAGGCAAAATGCCCTCTGTTCTTGGCGGGTAAGCTTAAGCCATATGACTACAATGTCAGAGGTTGACGCTTTTATATATGCATTTAATGCTTGTTATAAGAGTCTAACGCGGTAAGCAAGAGGTTTTCTCATTTTGGTCAAAAGTGATCTTGCTATATTTGCGGTGTTTTATCAAAAATGTCTTGTTTTTGCAACATTTTCTTCATTCATGATTGCGAAAATATTGTGCGAAAGGGGCACCCTTATGAAATACATAACAATAACTAAGCTGGATGTTAGTGATTATGTTAACCAGTACGATGTTCTTGTATGCCAGGTAAGACCCTCTAGGATTAAAGCAAAGCAATGGGCCGCAATGGAGATATCGTCTGTTTTGGCAAAGCTGGACCCAATATTTATTACCAACACCCCAATAGGGGATATACAGGGGCTTATTGCCTTCTTTGTGCCGAAGGGCAAAGACATAACCCTGCGTGATTTACTTAATCATGTGGGGTATTGTAATAAATTTTATAAACTTAACTTCAATGTGAAGCAGCGGCAAATACCCACAGATAATCTTAAAAGTATAAACCCATATACATGGAAGGGCTTACCCTTTATCCCTATAGATTTTTTTACTATAGACGAGGAGACTTTCGAGGCTCATTCAGTAATGAATCGTGTGTTTGCGGTGTACCAGCAAGATTTTACCGTAAAGTATATTAAAGGGTACCGTGGCGATGGCAGCGAAACCGGGCGGCGGGCTTTGCCCTTAGAAGACGCCCGCCTTATGGCAAATTTGGCTTTACCCCTTAAGATTAAGCGTTTGCTTGATCCATTTGCTGGCGGCGGCGGTATAATCCACGCTGCAAAATGCGTAAACGAAGACTTGCATCTGATTAGCGCTGATGTAGACCGCACGGTTGAGCCGGGCCTAAAATTATATGCAACCCAGCATCATACCTGCGATGCAAGAGAACTGAAACTTGATGAACCCATTGACGCAATAGTAACAGAAGTGCCCTTTAGTATGGCATATACTGATATAATAATAGAAGCTATATGTTATCTGGCAAAGTACTTAACAAGTGACGGGAGGCTTATTTTAATGTGCCACCGAGACCAATTTTTACTTATTAGTACAGCGCTTACCGGGTTGTTCCCGGTATATTATAGGGAGCTTGACCGCAAAGGCACGCCAATCACCATTTCTTATTGGACAAAGGATAAGGCTTTTTATGAAGCAACAAAAGGATATGCAACCGCATTGAGGGAATTTATATAATATGAATGAGAAAATAGAGAGAAGTATAAGTAAGAAATTCCGCACAAGTATATGGCGGCCATTTATTGAGGGTGTAAAGAGATACAAGCTTATCAGGGAAGGGGACCGCATTGCAGTGTGTATATCTGGCGGCAAGGATTCCATGCTGCTGGCTAAACTTATGCAGGCATTGCACCGGTATAGTGACTTCCCCTTTGGGCTTAAGTTTGTGGTTATGGACCCTGGTTATAATGAAATAAATCTGCAAAAAATTATCGCAAATGCGGCCTTACTTGAGATTCCAATCACAATTTTCAATTCTAATATTTTTGAGACAGTGGTAAAAACAGACCGCTCGCCTTGTTACCTCTGCGCAAGAATGCGCCGGGGTTTTCTTTATGCCCATGCACAAAAACTGGGGTGTAATAAAATTGCCCTTGGCCACCACCTTTCCGATGTACTAGAAACAACGCTTATGAATATGTTTTATGGTTCGGAATTTGGAACCATGATGCCCAAGCTTAAAAGCAAAAACTTTGCCGGTATGGAATTAATAAGGCCTATGTACTGCATACATGAAGAGGTTATAATTGCCTGGGTACGGTATAATAACTTAAGTTTTATAAAATGCGCCTGTCCCCTGTCAGAGAACTGTAATATTTTTGATGCAAATGGCGGCGCATCTAGACGGCAGGAGGTTAAAGCCCTCTTGAAAGACTTGAAGCGGGATAATAAAGATATTGAAAAAAGTATTTTTCAAAGCCTGCACAAGGTCAACCTAGATATTGTGCTTGGTTACCAGCAAAGTGGTAAAGAATATAGTTTTATGGATAATTATAACAGATAGGGGTTGTTTATTTGATAAAAGTACGCTTGCGCTTCTCCAAAACCGGCCCACTGCGGTATATTGGGCATTTGGATTTTTTAAAGGTTTTTCAGCAAACCATTCGCCGGGCAGGGCTGCCGATGGCTTATTCACAAGGGTTTAATCCTCATATGCAATTGTCTTTTGCACTGCCTTTGCCTGTTGGCATGGTTTCAATTATAGATTATGCGGATATTACCCTAGAATCCGAAATGCCCACGAATGAAATTGTGTCAAGGTTTAATGACAATGCCCCTGGCGGGCTTCGGTTAACCTCCGCATGGGAATTTACTGGTCCAGGGGCTGCTGCATTGGTAACGGTAGCTGACTACATGCTAGTAGAGCCTATGGATTCACATACTGGTTTACTTGAAAAGGCAGATGCAATTGTTCAGCCGCTTTTAAGCCGTGAAAGTATTGTAATCCCCAAAAAAACAAAAAGCGGAGTAAAAGATACAGACATCCGCCCAGATATTTTGGATATATCTGTAGAAGGGTATGGAATAAATAGCGATAGCTACAATGTTAACATACTAATGCGCCTAGCCGCAGGCAGCGGGCGGTTTTTAAACCCGATAATAGTAGCAAAGCTGCTAACAGGACGGGATATAGATACAACATCCATTGTACGCATGGATTTATATGGCACCAATGATAAAAAGGAGTTAGTTTCGCTATATGAACCGCCTATTTATAAATAGCAAAAATGGGCATGTTGCCCTTACCGAAGACGGAAAACTCCGCGAAATATACATTAATCAAGCCGGGCATGATACCATAGTAGGCCAGATTATACTGGGCCGATTGGACGCAATTCTGCCTGGTCAATTTGCATTTGTAGACATTGGGCAGGGTAAAAACGCCCTAATGAACACATCCCGTGATGTCCCATTAAAAAAAGGCCAGCCGGTGTTAGTACAGGTTTACAAAGACCCTACAGGTGCAAAAGGGGCATATGTAGGTACAGAACTACGCCACAAAGGCCAATATGTAATCATCAGCGAAAACCAAGCAAATAAAATAAAAAATGACATAGGTATATCACAAAAAATAACAGACCCAAAAGAGCGTAAGCGCATACGCACCATAGTGCAGCAAGCCCAGCCAAAGGGCTATAGCATAATAGCCCGCACCAATGCGGAAGGGGTAGACAGCGAAATCATAGCATCAGAAATTGAGGCATTGCATAGTCTGCATCATAAAATAAAGTCCCGTGCTCAGCATTCTGTTTTTCCCGCAACTATTTACCCAAATGCCAAAGAAGCCCAATTGCATTCCCTATTAACAGACTTGCTGTCGGATAATTTATCGGAAATATGGGTAAGTGGTAATGATTATAATGAAATAAAGCGTACAATTACAGGTCTAATACCTTCTTTGGAGGACCGAATCATATTTTATGATGAAGCAGACGGCCCTGGTTTATTTAGCGCAAAAAACATAACCACACAAATAGCAACTGCATTAAACAAAACCGTTCAATTACCATGTGGTGGTTTTATTACAATAGAGCAAACAGAGGCATGTGTAGTAATAGATGTAAACACCGGCCGCTTTACCGGCCAAAAAGACAGCCGCACCACATTTCTGGAAACCAATCTCGAAGCTGCTGCCTGTATAGCATGGCAGATAGCCCTAAGAAACCTTTCCGGCATAATAATAATTGATTTTATTGATATGAAATATCAAACAGACATAAAAATCCTACTGGATGCTTTAAAAAGCGAAATAAGTAAAGACCGGATAAAAACAGAATTAGTAGGCATTACAACCCTAGGCCTGGTACAGCTTACACGCAAAAGAACCCGGGAGCCACTAGCACGGCTTTTAGAAAAAGAGTGCCCTGCATGTAAGGGGAAGGGTCGGATAGCCACAGAATAAAGTCATAACATCGTAACGGCAACATCATGTTGTCCGCAAAATCATATAATATGGAAATGCTAGCAATAGTAGTTATTTGTAGGAGCAATGCTTGCTGCGCCCGAACTAGGGACAGGACATGCATGCAACGCCCCTACAAAAT
>Ga0131853_10007122_pt1 | contig 20203 bp, 17 predicted proteins | sample TergutLab28metaG_FD_92764 | JGI IMG/M metagenome (GOLD analysis project Ga0131853, IMG submission 92764) | Labiotermes labralis P1 segment gut microbial communities from Petit-Saut dam, French Guiana - Lab288 P1 (version 2) (version 2) | ecosystem: Host-associated > Arthropoda: Insects >... | reverse complement strand
ATATTGTACGTAACAATAACAATAGCATTGCTAGCTGTATATTTTACCTTACTAAGAAAAAGTATTCAACCTGAAGATGGCTCATAACTAGAGCTGAAAAACAGAGTTGATAAAACAATGTAAAAATACACCTCAATATAAATCTGAGTTGTGTTTGACTGTATTTTACTTATACATTATAATTCTATAAAACACAATGGGGATATCTCACCTAACGGTCCTATTTACAAGACAGACATCAGAGAGTAAAACTAGTAAATAAGAACTATAAATCTTGCTCCAGCTGGGGAATAGTAAAGCATGGTGTGCTACAAGGTTCAGTACTTGGACCATTGTTGTTCTTGCCTTATATTAACCTTTAGACGCCTAATGTCAACTATAGTTGACCTACCGCACTGCTAACCTCCAAAGTTGCATTTTATATATTTATTCAACAAATATAGGTACCGAATATTTTAAACATGGTATATACTCTCCTTTTTTTTCCCTTCAAAATGCAGTTTGTTTCATAATTCTAACATATTTGGTTCCTATATTATTCACATTTTATATACAGGATGTGCTAAAATTAAAAAATAATTCCGGCGCCAAAAGGTTAATGATATGATGAAAATAACAAATACTAAAGATAAAACAACAAATCCAAACTAGTTTTATACACGGATGATAAAGGCCTACTCAACACTAGCCCAAATCCTACTAATTTTAAAAACGACATCAATGCGGAATTTACAGAAATTAATAACTGGTTTAAAGCAAACTTGTTGTCACCAAATTTAAAAAAAAACTAGTCTCATACAATTTTTAACAAAGAACAGCTCACATACTTCCATTAGTGTTGGTTGTGATAACAACATAAAATCCAATATTACTAACATAAAATTTTTAGGAATAACGATTGATAATACATTAATGTGGAAATCCATATAGAAACGATTATACCGAAATTATGTGTGGCATGTTTTGTGGTTAGAGCCATTAAACCTTTTGTGATGAAGGATACCTTGGATGGTTTACCATTTTTACTTCCATTCTGTTATTAATTACAGGATAATATATTGGGGAAATTCCTCATATAGTAACAGTATTTTCACACTATAAAGGAATATTATTAGAATTATTATGAGCATAGGAATCAGGGATTCATGTAGAGAATTTTTTTAAAATATTAAATATTTTTCCACTGATCTCACAATATATTCTCTCTCCTACTCTTCATGGTTAATAATAAAAATCAAGTTAGGAGGAATTCTGAGGTACATAATATCAATACCAGGAACAATTCTGATTTTTATCAACCATTGTCATATTTGATTATTTATCAAAAAGGTCTCTTTTATATTGGGTATTAAGATATATAACCGTCTTCCACTGGAAATAAAAGATTAGTCTCATAATATAAAGAAATTTAAATCATCTCTGAGAGGGGTTCTTCACCAACATTCATTTCATACATTGGAAGAATGTTTGAATTATAAAGCAGCTGTATGATATATTTTAACTACTAAATTGATATTTATTATACTCATGTATGAAATTTTGAAGCATGTTTTCATGTGTAAGATACATGTTATGTTACGTTAAGGATGATACTGTAGCATTATATAGTTTTGATTGTAAAAAATATTTTTTAATTCTATTTTGTCAATAATGAGAAGTTTTATATTTGTATAGAAGGAGGATATTTATATATCTATATATGACTGGCTCCATATCTGTTGATTGTTACCTACTATGGATCTGCTGAATGAGCAAAATAAATAAATATAACAAGGTGCCAGATCACATTAAAATACTGGTCAAGATCTGTTAAAGGCGAGTTGAGATCGTCTCTGTTGCAACATGCAATTTCCTGAGTGGAAGAGTTGATGTCAATAGTCATTACATTTGGAAAATATTAGTAGATGAGTTTGGTAAGTTACATTTAACTAGTATAAGTTTGTAATGCTGTTTATTACATTACATTATATTGGTTGGATGTCCACATATCATAAGTTGTGTTTTGTAATATACAAATTGTAAACTGAAATGGACGTGTCCTATGTTGTGTGTGTCGCTAAGTGGGTAAACAAATAAACAAAACACAAACCAAATTTCAACACAGACAAAACATGCAACTATCACAGAAATGTGTCCACAGACTAATGCCGATTCGCCAGTTTCAATGTGGTGAAATAAATTCCGGCATAAATAGAAGTATTAAAATAACCATCATTTCGGCTATTTACTTTATTCAAAGTGTCCTGAACAGTAATCTGCAATCAAGGTAGGGTTGTTCACATATCATAATTACTGAATGTGAATTACATTACTTCAAATCTCATGTGAAAATACAAATAAAAAACGTGATCATTAGACTCTTAAGACAAAGTTTGTATTTGACCAAAATGGGCGCTTAATATATTCTTTCCAAGAACTTATTTCACGACACTGCTACACTTACACACGCACGTATTATGCGGCTTTTAGGTGTATCATGGCCACAGAGCATTGTGTTAACTAAGGTATTACTCTGTGACCACGGTTTTCCCACAGAATTTACACTATGGTGCAGTAATTTACGAAACGCACGATCAGATGGCGGTATTGTATGTTTAAGAGGGTGTCGTAGAAAGGTGTTTAATTAATTAGTTTGTGTTTATGCGTGATTAAATCAGCCACCAAAATAAAATGAATAGGCATACGGACATTAAAAGAGAACCAGATCCTCCCGCAGAATTAGAGAGTCAATTCATTTTACGGCTACCACCGGTATGTACAATTACAGACAGCAAATGTGTCTCTAACCTCATTTCAGTATTGATGACAACAGTTGTTTTTGGAAAAGAGAAGCTCATACAGTTACAGTGTCCTTAGGTTGCTTATTGTCCATTGAAGTACCCGGTCACATTAACTCACATATATCTTAAATACTCGTTCGTCCACACAATGTGTTAAGTTCTGACAGCTGACAAATTGGATGTGAATTTTACCAAAGTTTGGCAGAATTATTGAAGTTCGTTTGTAAGTTTAAACCTGGATTGTTTTATGTGCTAAGATAATAGTACTAGTGACAAGGTTAAAAAATGAATTGAAAGACTGACAGCTGGACAAATTGATTAATTCTGTATCCAGTGGGTTATTTTAACCCATATGGATCTAGTGAATGTACAAACCGAAAGCCACTTACATAACGCCGAGTGGGTAATTAGTGACCAACCAAAATTTTCGTTTACTGCTTGTGGTCAAGCAGAGGTATTTTTCGAGCCCTTTCCACAGAAATTCATGGACTTAAATGAGTCTACCAGGCAATGAGTTAGTCAAAAATTGTGCTTACTCTGAAGAAACATGATAACTCAGTGATCAGTGTTTTGGTTTCAGGAACCAGCAAAAGTATTACGGGAAGCTTTACGTAGTGGAGCTGTTCATTTGAAAGACAGATTAACAATAAAGCTTGAGAATGATATGCGTTATGGGGAAGTTAGGGTGGACCATTGGCTAATGCATGCGAAGGTAAGTTGCCTCGTTAATTGGTGAAAGAATGCATTTAACTCTAGAAAATTTTTGGTTTACATATTAATGGTGAACGTTTTTCCTGTAGGTTGTTGATATTCCAACCATAGTCGAATCCTTGAAGACTATTGACAACAAGAGCTTCTATAAGACAGCTGATATATGTCAGGTATGTTTCCAGGTAGCATACTGGCAATATGTGGCAGTGAATGCTGGAGTTCTGTAGAATATGATTAGGAAACTGTTTTATGTAGTGTAGGATAGGGTAGGACAGGAAAGGAAAAATGGGCATATTAAATTTGTATATCAGATTTGAAATTCTCACAGTGATGAGTATTAAAATTGAGTGTTCTGTGAGGGGACACAGTATAGTGTGGTAGATAGGCACCAGTCATTTAGAGGAACCTGCCATGTCCAGAGACTTTTCCTCTAAATGTGGAGGAAGCAGGTTCCTTCAATTTATTTGTATTTATCAACCACACTGTACTGCACCACATCCCAGAAGACCACAGTGTGAACATAATGCAAACTGCACATAAATATAGGAACTGCTATTGATGTGTCCTTTATTACTGAGACATTTGTATTCAGTTTGATAAATGCTAGGAATAGTACTTCATGTTGCAGAAATGGACGTGGTTAGAAGGTATATGGGCCAGAAGGGGTTGAAGGAAAATAAAGGATTAGGTAGAGTGGCAAATGCACCATCATTCATACCATCCATGGGACATCTTTTCATGGTTTTTGTATAACAATGTGAAGACTGGCGTCATAAAAATCGCTGCAGTGATGTTTATAGAATATATAATGCAATTATTTCATCTGACATTAACAGATGACACTTCCTGTTGGCTTGTTTATCACATGAACATAGCCCACACTGCCAGCCATCCACATAATATCAGTGGGAAGTGACATAAAATATCTGTTGGATAAAATAATGTACCTCCCTGTCATGGTCAGTAACGGGTATAATTATGGTGTCTCATGTGCAGATGTTGATATGTAAAGAAGAAGATGACCAGACAACTACAGATGAAGAATCACCTGTGAAAACCAAGAAGAAAGATCCTAACAAAGTAGATAAGAAATTCCTGTGGCCTCATGGGATCACGCCACCAATGAAGAATGTGCGCCGCAGGCGATTTCGTAAAACGCTGAAGAAGAAGTATGTTGAGGCTCCTGAGATTGAGAAGGAAGTGAAGCGATTGCTTCGCGTAGACAATGATGCCGTGAGTGTCAAGTGGGAGGTCATCAATGAGGACGATGATAAGCTGAAAGCGGGAATCATCAAAGAAGAAAATGGAGGTCTTGGCATGGGACAACATGGAGACATGTCCCTTGAAACCAGCAATCAGCACAGTGTTGATGTTGGTGAGTGAATGTTTTTAGGTGCTGTTTTGCTCACATTTTCACATACTTTCAGCAGCCTGAAGATACTTATAAGTTACAGATTGGTGTGTCTTACTTTCATACCTTTCATTTCTTGTTTCGTGATATAAATTGTATTATAATATATAAATAACATAGCGTGGGACTACTTGTAGCATGTGAGGTTGCTGAAGTCAAGTATTTGTATCGTTGATGTCTGCAGTGGTGTGTAATGTAGCAATCAGTATCCAGCCATTGCTGTTGAAATGTGCATCTCTTTCACCTACGCTGCTAATTGTTGATGTCAAAGATTGTCACCTGTTTTACAGAATTTGTGCTGCCACATTTTTATAGAATTTGGGCAACCTATTTATATTTTCATTCCCCATCTTGGGTGTTCTTATTCTGCATATGTTTTGGAACCTCTTATTTTGAATATTGGTGTCTTCTGGAAATTGGTGCCAAGTAGGCTTGTAGAATTTACCAACATTGTGGAAAAGCATACTGTTTCTGTTTACAGTGTAGTAGGATGAAGGTGGTGGCAGTACTTTCCTCCAAAATGTCAGTAAATTACCATTGGTCTATATTGCTTCACACACCAAAAATTATTAACTTTTTTAGTCACTTGCATGAGCACCTAAATTGTCCTGTGGATTGATATTAAGTTCTTTATGGGACCCTGTATAGTAACTAAAGAAACTGAACTACATTATTTATTCAACATTTATTTATCTTCTTGTTAAAATTGATGTTTTTGTCTTGACTGCAAACAGACATCTACTCTATTTACAGTTTGTATTTTAATTCATGTCCTGTATTGCTCTGCTTGTCCTCATTGTGTGACATGACTGAAATACAGGCTTATAATTTGGTTTCAGCTGAGCATGATATTTTTGGTGAAGCAGTTAGTGACTCGGAAGAGGAGGAGACTAACATCAATATTTTAGAATTGGAAGATGAAACGAGTCGTCCTTCTGCCGATGACAGTCGACTGTCAGACTCCACGTCTTTACAGGTTAGTGGCTTTGAGGGTGATATGGAGAAATTTTCAGGGCTTATATTTTATAGGCTGTTCATGCATAGTTCTGTGTGGATGGATCACAGATTATTTGACAGGGCCTTAAACTGCAGTGGTTATGTAGTGTTCAATGACATGAGGTCTGGGATTTCAGATTATCATGGAGCTGTTGTCTGCTGGGATGCACTCCTTGTTATATGATTTTTTGTAACATGAACTTGCATTATTTATGGTTTATTTAATGATATTAGTTTCATTAGAATAGACTACACATAGCATCCATTGATGGGATGGTTAGTGAATGTTGTACTGAACAGGCTGTGAAAGGAAATGATTGTGGCCTAATTTGGGGTCCTATTCTGGAATTTATCTGGAGGGACTAAAGATGAACTTGTACGAATAAATTGACAAACATTAAGTAGGAATGCTGCCACTTGACCATCATGTTTGGTGGGGGAGATGTTATGACTGCAGCTTTTGTTGTGGTCTTCAAGGTTATGACACTGCAGTCAGGCATTTGGAGGAATTTACTGCATCCAGTTGAAGGGTAGAACAGCCAGGACCCCAGGAATATGGTGTATTTCTGCAAGCTACCCCACACAATTAAGTCTTATGATTTGTTTTATACAGGTTCATTATAGAAGCGTGAAATTGTTGTGCAGTTGACACACATTGATTTTTTTTTATTGTGGTTTTCTGTTAGCATTCTTACATGTACTGTATGTTAGTCATAAGCTAAATTTACTCATGCTTAGTTCTCGCCTCTCTTAAGACCAAGCATGGGAGGAATATAATTTCCTTCCATTTCTTTTTTGTTTATAACTGGACTCGCTAAGTGTATCGCGCGAGCAGTGTGTGTGGAGCAACACGTGTAGCAATAGTTGCTCTGTTCTGCGGGAGCAGTCTGCTGCGTAGCTCGAACTGTGTCTGAGCAGCAGAATACGAAGCTGGTCAGTCAGTGAGTGCGAACGGTGATGAAGAGTCCACTGGCGAGAATTGTCACTTATACATTTTAGTTGTAAATGCTGTTAATCCATAATCTTGCACAATAAAACTCCAATATATTCTGTTTGGGGATTATTGAGAGTGTGTGCTGCCTGCCCGACTCCCCATCTTAACCAGAGTTACGAGCTCCGTCCTCCCTGGGAACAACATCTAAGATACGTTCCTCATTGGGTCCACAACAGATACAACAAAATGTTAAAAGCAGGTGACAGATATAATGGACACACAGATTTGTTTCTGTGCTCTAGCTGCAATGATAAAGCACCTATTTATTGCCCTTGATACAAGTGTCACTTAATTTGCTCTTGTGAAGTGGAGTGGAGCCTTGCATATAACACTTGATTGCAGGATGCATCAGACCGCCCACAGCAATCTCATCCATTAGTAACACAGTTCAGCAGGGAGATGTTCAGCCCACGTGGTGTGTTCATGTCCGAACGTGGTGGGCGGAAGCAGCCAGGTGGCATGTCCTCTCCCACAGTCGTGAAGCAGGAACAGACGCAGCCACAGGATTTCAGTCAGCATTCAAGTGAGTTTCCCCATCAGGAAACTATAAAAGCCGAGCCTCTCACGTTTGACTTTGACATCCTGAAGAATGAGCTGAAGAGCACAGAAGATCCTGACTATGGCAGTACGCCACAGATGTCACGAGGTGGGCTGTGATTTTGATTTCTCAGAGTTATGTCATGTTAGATGATCACATGTAATGAGAAGGGAGAGGGGTGGGGTGCCAGCTATTGGTGATTATTTTATCTGATAACTGTCATTTGCCACTTGTTTTTTGCTCATTTGTCATATTAATGTAGCCCACGGAGCAGGGGGGGAAGTGACAGATGATAAAAACAAGCCTTATAATAGTGCTGTAATATTGTGATTCTTTTTAATCCCTCAAACCAGCATATTTGCCATTTTATGGAGGTTAGTGGGTTAAAAGTCTCCAAGTTCTTCCTTTCTTCAGTGTTTCCTATTCAGTTGGTGCCAGTTCCTTTATTGTGTTTATGTCTTCAGTTGTCTGCCTAACTGTCTTGTTGTGGGTCATCCAGTTGGTCTCATTCTTTAAATGTCATTTCTAATACCCTTCATATTAGCTTCCTCATACCCACCCTTTTTGACAGGTCAGATTCTTTAAAGCACAGAACTCATCGTGAGATTTGGGGTTCTCACAATGGGAGTTGAAGAAGATTCAAGTCCTCTGGAACACATCAACCTAATGTGTACCAGTAGATAGTGTGTAACATCCCTGAACCCATGAAAATCATTCCTTCCAAATCAATTATTTATAAATGTCGTAACATTTCATTCTTTTTAATTTACATATTTGAAAAACCTTAATTAAGGAAACTGGAATTCAGCCTTCAAGGTATCTCACCATCCTGACTTATCTAATATATATATAAATGTAACAAAATTACCTGTCAGTGTCCTGTTCTCTGCTGCATACAGTGCCCAGGGATCATCATGAAGGTTACAGTGTACATTTGCCCATGTTAGTAGCCACAGCTAACAAGTGCACTATTATTACGATAGTTTTTGGTTGCAAATCAAACCCTTGCCCCTAATTAATTTGTTATGTGTATGCTTCAATTTATTAATTTGAATGTTATTTATTACTGTATACTGTTAGCTGTTTTGAGTATCTGTTGTGATATTGACAAGGAATGCAACCATATTGCATGCAAAGTCAGGTACTTTGTAATAACTGTCCTCTGTCTCATACATAACATTCAGAGTATGGACTTTTATTTTATGTGCAAGATTACAGGCTGCAAGCATTTTAAGCAGTATTCAACAGATCACAATTTGTAAATGTACATGACATTAATATTCTATATAGTGTTCAGTTCTTTCATGCACGGAATATGTTACTGTTGATGTGATGTTATTAAAATGCTGGAGACACCCGAGATGAATATACATATGTACTGGGGTGCTCATAAGTCCTTAGCCTGACGAGGAACGAAACAAGCTCAGAAGCATGTCAGGGATGCACGCGATTTCAACAACATCGAGATGCGAGCTGTCATAAAGTTGTTTTCCTGCAAGGCAAGGTGCCGTAGGAAATACGCGCCATTCTGACAGAAACACTAGCTTGTTTCCTTCCTGGTCGGGCTAAGGACTTATCAGTACCCCTTACATATGTATGTAATGTACTGTGTACTTTCTGAAACTTGTTTGTTCTCTTCCATTTGCAGCCAGTATTAGATCCCGATTAGATGTTCTTCAGCAGCAGTTGGCAGATCTGAGAAACAGACGGCAGCAGCAGGAACTAGAAATTGCCAATATTGAGAACTATGCACTACGACAGAGGTTCCAGGCTATCCTTGACAACTTGTTGACGGAGCAGCTGGAGAAAGAACAGGAGGTAAACTCTTAAATTCTTATAATAAAACCAACTAGATGCACTAATTTCTCAAATTTATTTTTGGAATAAAACTCTACATGTTTTGGACAGTTCGTCTGGCCATCAGCAAGCAAGCTGTCAGCAGACCTGTATGACATATACCATTGCTGTGTGTACAGTGAAAAACTCCTGATGATGGACAGAGGAACTGTCCGAAACATGTAGAGTTTTATTCCAAAAATAAATTTCAGAAATTAGTGCATTTGGTTGGTTTTATTATAAGAAGTTTTCATGATGCACGGTCACCTGAACGTTAAAGGATGTAAAATGTAATGTCTTGCAATATCCATCCTTCATTCAGACATGCTCTTTGTGTACAGTTCACAGCACATCTTTGGATTTGTTTTTTTCCTTCTTTAGCCTGCTTTCCTTTGTTCACCATGCTGTCCATGCATGTTCATCGGTCTCCCTCCTTTCAGCTTGTGAGCATCTGAACTGAGTTCTGTGAACCTTGGTATGAAAGTTATGCCACTGCAGACTACTCTGTCATAATTCTACATGGCAGTTGCACAAAGTTATTAGGTTGGGGCACAGTGGTGTCAACTAATTCAGCATCCTGAAGTTGTGTGGTAACAGAGCTTTGGAAAATATGCAACTTGAGTATATCAACATCAACATCATCATCATAATTATTATTCAGTCAAGTATGTCTATAATCCAGGTTACATATCAGGCAGGTTTTGCTATAAATATAGGGGTACTTTTATATGGGTGTTTCCGGTTTGAAAGTCTTAATGTATATACACACACACACACACATACAGTATTCTGTCCTTTTATATTCTACCATGTACACATTTTCCTGCCTCATTCTAACTTGGAGGCATCAATTCCGATCCTGATGAACCCCGTGTAGGCTTGTTTGTTTTGGTAGTCGTTCAGTGAGCTTGGTTTTAGGAAGAACACTGTGTCTTGTTTGCACAGTTTGACCCTTCAACATGCAATTTTCTAATTCAAGCCCATTAAGTGATGTAGGGAAGCAGGTCTGGAGAATGCCAATAATGTAGTAAAGAAATAATAAGGCAAATATTGGTCTTCTGAGATGTGACAGTGTGTGTTCAGGAGAGTAATTCCAGACATTTGGAAGGAGTGTAATGCCTTCATCTTCAGGGTCAAGCAGTCAGTCTGTTGTTCTTCTTGCACTGTACTAGCCTTAAGATGAAGGCACCACAATCATTCACAGTGTTGGGAACTACTAAACCAGTGACGCAGTAATGGTGATCCCAGAAGACTTGAAACTTTAAGTTAACAATGCTGTGAGAACCACAGGCCTAGCACAAGTAATATGTTTGTTGTATGCAAAATATCAGTGTTTATCATCTAGGATTGTGGGATACAGATCCCCTGGTACTGAATGATCGATTGCAAATTTTTAACTTGAAGGATCATTTAATTTACTTGGAAGATTACTGTTGTCTGGTATGTGATGCTGCCTTAACACATATTCCCTCCCATAAGAACTTCATATCTTAATGCATATTCATTTCTTTTCACAGTACCAGGAGTTGACAGCATTGTTGCAGTTGTCATGAAGATGTGAAGCATTTTTACATGTTCTTCAGATGAGCATAAGGCTTATTATTAAAGATCAAGTATTGTTTGATCCTGATTGTTGATGTGACTGATATCAATGTTCATAAATAATATTCATTTGAAACTGTTATGTATTACACGTTTTGTACCAAAAAAATACAACACAATCTTTAAAGCAAGTTTACCATTCACTGAGGTACAGTAACAGTACCTTGTGCCTCAGCACTGTACCAGGAAGTGTGGAGGCAAAGTGAAACTCATTTTTGACCTTAGAATGAAATGGAGGTGACTGGTCAAATTCATGTTTCAGCTGCATGCTCAAATGGGAAGAGAATCCCTGGTAGCGAGGAGGTTTGAGGTTGTGACACCTCAAATGCCAAGCCACCTCTGTATCTGGGAAGAGTCAAACTATTTATCCAGCTCATATCCGGACACATTATAGTCTACAATACGCCAACTCATACCAGTGACTTCAGTACCTATGCAGTTGTGCCAGTACCCTTTGTCATAGAACACAAAAAACTTTTGTGTGAATTTGCCAAATTTATGCTTTTCTAAAAATAAGGTCTCACATTTCAAAGGTTTACTCTTCTGTCAATGAATTCCCATAAGTAGTTGTCTTTACTGTTGACAAATGGCAGGGCACATTTATTTCAGCATGATGAAACATGTGGAAAACTTATATGAATCTGATATCATACATTTCTTAAATTATTATTATTATTATTATAATCAGTTACATTCCCTAACAGATACACATAATAAGATATAAATCACACAAAAGTCTTGAAAGCACCAAGGTGCCATCATCAAGGAGCTACAAATACAAAGAACTATCAGTGCCACACATCAGTGTTGCATTGTACTACCAAGATCAATGTGTGGTGATTATATTATTTTCATATTTGTAAGTCCTTGAGGATGGCGTCTTGGTGCTGAAACACGTAGGAGTTTTCCTGAGAGTTATGTATGATTAATATCTTATTATATACATTTGTTGGTGAATATAACTCTCAAAAACTCTCAGTATTCCAAAACATAGCTGATAAAGTAGAGAAAGGGTTGGCCCTGTTTATGCTAATACAGAATTTGAAAGGATTTTCAGATGTGAAATGGATTTAAATGGCTCAGCTTTGGATCAAATGGTCAGCTTTTGAACACAGTAGGTGGTAATGAACTGTCAGGTTCCATCCGTGAAGGCAAGTGATTGCTTGACCAACAGGGAAAGTAAAAAGTTTCAGGAAGGGCCTGCACCACAGAATTTGTGCAGCAGCTATTGCCTGCTCTTGTCATGTGCTGCACTGTATTGCCAACAAATTATGCACTTTACATCTTGTAATTTGCGTTCCTTATGCAAGTCACACTTTTTGAATTCCAGTCACAATGAAACCACAGAGTGAAGTATGCCATATTTAATTACAGTAGTACACTGCTAGCTGTGCGAGAGCAAAGTGTTTAAGAAATCTCGCAGCCTCTGTCCACCATGTGACTGAGCCAACTCGATGTCTTTACAGATGTCTTGTGGTACTATTACCCGTCCTGTTCTAATTCCTTCAAGAATATGATGTCTTGCATTAGCCAGAGATTTGGATTGCACTTGAAGTTCATTTCTTTGCAGACCGCTCTCGCTTCCTTGTCTCATCCTGTCCCCTATAAGTTTACGTAATGTTACGTCCATCTGGTGGATGACATTTGTTGAGCATATAATTCTTGACTCCTGACACACCTCAGAGTCATCTTCAGGCATCATAACAGGGTGTTCAGCAACACAGTTCAGAAAGTCACTAATCTCAGTTATCTTTGTGACAGTCCACATTTCAGAAGGAAGTGTGAGTGAAAATCTCTCCCACGGATTATTCTGTATATCTGGAGGCTGCAATCTTTCGGCCATTCTTGTGATAACATTTTCTGGTACAGACACACTCCAATCACGGCTTGAATTACGATTCAAGGCATCAGTTACACTACAGTGGACAAACAGTTGACAAAAGCTCAGTTTGTACAGTCTGGCAAGTTGGTAATATTCATACCGCATGCTGCGATAGTACATGTTATCATCCACAATTATATACACTGTTGTTTGCTTAATGTTCATAACTGTTTTTATCATTTCTTCTCTGACAGACACTTCACCACTGTTTGCCATGCTGAATTCTTTCAACCCCATCAAACAAAGGATAAGATTTTTTACATGATTTACAACATCCCTACGAGCTTCCTTCCAATGACTGATATTGTCATGATGTCTACATATATCAGCTGGTATCAGCTCATCATAACATATGGGAATGACATGACTTGTTGTATGTGAACTTTTAAAAAATTCAACAAGGGCTCTACATAGTGTAGTCTTACCACTTCCAGGCAAGCCTATCAACAATACAAGACAAATTTTGGTTCCTGACATCTTTGGCACTGATTGTAATATACTACTTTACATCAAATATAAAAGTCTTGTATAACAGGCACAGGAACATCAACTACTGCTCGCCTTGCTTTGTTGAGTTTCTTCTGAAGGCTGTTTCTGTTTCTCCAATGATTCCTGCAAAGCAGCCATTTCATCCATCCTCTTCTTTGTAATCTGTGGTTGTATCTCCATGTAAACCTCCAGCACCTTCTTATTGACTTTCACATATTTACCTGCACAGCGATCTACACAGATGGCCTGCAAAAAAATAATATTCACATTTATGCAAGTTTTTACAATTTTCTTTTAACCCTTCAATGTAACTGTCACACTTAGAAATGTCTGTGGTTTGTGAAGTTATGAACAACTGTCCTTAAAACTTATGTTCACATTTTGTAAATTGTTAAACGGCCAGGCAAACTGGCTAATATTACACTTACTACAAAAATCATGAGCTAAGCTAATATCAGTGATCATAGCTGATGGCTTATTTTAGGTAAATTATGTCATTAGCAAAAGGAGAGTCCAGGTATGCAAACATTTGTTTGAAATGCTTACTATTAAGAATGGTTTGAAAAATGGAGATGCTTTATTGCCACTGCTCTTCAACTTTGCTTTAGAGTATGCCATGAGGAGGGTTCAGGCAAACCAGGATGGCTTGAAATTAAATGGTACACATCAGCTACTGGTTTACGCTGATGATGTTAATATACTGGGTGGAAGCACACATACTATAATGAAAAACATAGAAGCTTTTGTAGCTGCTAGTAAGGAGACTGGACAAGAAGTAAATGATGAGAGAACTAAGTATGTGGTCATGTCTCAATAACAGAATGCAGGACAAAGTTACAAAACAAAGATTGATAGCAGTTCTTTTGAAAGGGTGGAAGAGTTCAAATATTTGGGAACAACCTTAACAAATCAAAATTCTATTTGGGAATAAATTAAGAGCAGATTGAAGTCAGGGAATACTTGCTATCATTTGGTGCATAATCTTTGTTCTTCCAGTTTGCTAACCAAAAATATAAAGATTAAGATACACAGACCTATAATTTCGCCTGTTATTTGTATGGGTGTGAAACTTGGTTGCTCACCCTGAGGGAGGTACGTAAGCTGAGGGTGTTTGAGAATAGGGTGCTGAGGAGAACTTTTGAGCTTAAGAGGGACAAGGCAACAGGGAAGTGGAGAAAACTACCTAATGAGGAGCTTAATGATCTATACTCCTCACCAAATTTTATGCAGGTGATCATATCCAGAAGTATGAGATGGTTGTGCACATAGCATGTACAGGGGAGAGAAGAGGTGCATACAGGATCTTGGTGGGGAAACCTGAAGGCAAGAGACCACACGGAAGACCCAGGCATAGATGGAAGGATAATATTAAGATGGATCACAAGTGAAAGAACGGAAATTTTTACCTCTTCCTCTGTTAATGCTCTACTATTAAATGCTGTAACACATCTCAGGAAACAGGATTCGGACATGACATTGAAGAGTTGTAAGAAGTCTTTAAACTGAAAAGGAAAATATACAAACTTAGAAAACGCTACACCGTTACCTAAACATAACAGCAAGTTTGGTCTTCGGGGACATGAGATATAAAGTATTTAGGACACTAAACAGTCACAAGAACTTCGTATCACACATAACCTCACTGGGTTATTTAACTAGGAAATTTAGCACAGTAATTATACATAAACAGTATACATAAGGTGTGTTAAATTACGTTTCTCAGTGATGATAAGTCAGCATGAGAGTCCATCGTGAAATTCCGTTGTTCAAAGGCCAAGCGGGTCTCATTAAGAGTGTTTACACATATTCAATCGCATACACCTAACACGCCGTTCTTCTATTTTACATGCTCGTGTTCAACTTGAACAATCGGTGACCAGAACTTTATTCCGCAGAACAGCTGTCTCACAGAACATATAAACTAGATACGAAACTCACTGATATAGGGTTGCCAACAAAGATTCATTATTACAAGCAATAAAACAACGATGTCGCGACAATGCGGACCCCGCGCCAAACTTGTGTACTAGCTACTGTAACGAAAGTAACGGTAGATCGGTCGGTTGTGCAGCCAACTACTAATTAATATCATGTAATAAAATCAACAAAATTTATGTATAAAATATGCTTCATCATGTTATTAATTACCAACGTGTTTCCATCGCTTTTGCGATCATCATCGGGGTAGCTTTACAAGAGTACAAAGAATACAATAATCTACCCCATGGAATATCAGGATCACTCAATGTTATAATAAATATTTCAAACATTGAGTATTTCAACCTACACACTTTTCTTACTACTTTTTCAATGCTACCCTGATGGTGATGACAAAAGTGATTGATACATGTTGGTAATTAACAGCATGCAATGAAACATATTTCATACATGCATTTGTTGATTTCATTTGAAAAGTTTAAATATTTCTAATACATGGATATGGAACATATTAAGCCAAGTACTGTGTCAAACGTTTGTGGTATATTGTATTCACCACCTCATGTATGTCGTTAATTAACGGGCACATTTTGATGCTAACTAAATGTGGTAAATCTGTGTCCATGTGAACAACGATTTCATTAAAAACGACTGAAAACCCCCTTACTGAAACATATTTGACAGTGTGAAATACATGTTACAGAAACAAAACTGGTATTCATAATGAGTAATTGGAGGTAGGACAGGCAAGTCTTTAACACCAATTTTTTTTGATCAGAAGGCAATTGTATTCATATTTGTAAATGTACATATAATCATACATATGTGTTACTGCTTTAAAAATTAAACAATTCATCAACACAGTAAATGGATAGTGCCTTGAAGTATCATTTCAATGCTGCTGAAAGGGAGGCTTATCAGAAATCCACACATTGTCAGAATGTCACTAATCATTCGTCCATAGGCAGACATTTTATGATGGAAGGGAATACACTGCAGAGTACTGGTTACTGGTTGGTTAGGCACTATAATTGTCTGCAAATAACACAGTGGAGGGATGCCTCAACCCGGAGTACATCAACACCGTTTCATATACTTATCACAGGTTTATTAAATAAGTCATTTTGAAACATACTTGCTATAAACACACATTAGTCACTAAAGATGGCACAACAAAGCCTTAAATTATGCATGAGTTAATAGATGGAAAAAAGTCAAACCAGAAAGACCAATATAAACATTTATCATCATAAGATCTAATTGTCTCAAAGTAGATAAAGCAATAATCCTCTTTAAATCAAATTCAAAATTCGCCCCAAGACCAGCTATAAATATAGCTGACCCAGAAACCAATAACAAAATAACATTTAACCAATAACTAAAAGAAGGGCTAAAATGAATTAATAAATAAACACCTGCAGTAAACAAAGCAGAAGAATGTACCAAAGCAGAAACATGCATAGGAGCAGCTGTAGCTGCAGGCAACCAAGAAGAGAAAGAAATTTTAGCATTCTTAGTTATACATATAAAAGAAAAGAAAAGAAAAGATAACCCCCCCCCCAAAAAAAAGATAAAGAAATTAATTCTACCTGAACAGAACCCGATAAAAATTCCAAGCAATAAATAAAACTTCTACTTACTTACTTACTTCATGGTGCAGAGTCCTTCTTGAGAAGCTAACTGGTTTGCAGCTAGTCAAGAAAGTCCCTGCCTTTCACAGAACCCGAAGGTTCATTACCGCACTCACAAGCGTCCGCCACCTGCTGAGCGATGCTTCCCCTGGAAACACTCCCCCCCCGAGATCCGAGTGGGGGAGTAGTTTACCTCCGGATTGTTTTGTCTCCAGAGCAAGCATCCCACTTGTGAATGTTTCTTAACATAAGTGTTTTACAGGGAAGGGTTGTTAGCACCTAGCCCAACCCCCAATCTGGAGGACCACCCCTCGTCGGCTGTCCGCGACTGCTTATTCAATTTATTCGCAGCTACCCTTCTTATCAGAGGCCGTTCCTCTATCCGCAACCTGAGGACGCACCATGCCGTGGTGACATGGACCCACTACATGGAATAAAACTTCTACTATCGAAATTAATTATCCAAGCAATAACTATTAACAGAGCAACATCACCAATTCGATTCGACAAAACAGTCAACATTCCAACACCATAAGACCTCACATTCTGGTAATAAAATACCAACAGAGAGGAAATTAAACCCAAACTAAACCCAAACCATCCCAAAATAACAAAATACTAATCATGTTAGGACTAATGATTAACAATATTTACATATACATACACATAGTTATATTTACATATACACAATTGCCGAGATCACTTGCTGAAGTTCAATCCTGAACAGTATACTAGCCAGTTGAAAATAATGCCACTTTATTTCCAACCACATACGTGATTTGATTAGACAAAACAGTCAATATACCAGCACATTAAGACCTCACATTCTGCTAACGAATTAACAACAAATAGGAACCATCCCAACGTAGCAAAACACCAATCACATTACGAATAATGATTAAAAATATTTATACATACATATTTACATTTACATATATACAAAAAGAGGCATTACTTTACAACTGACTCACGTGTGTGACACAATTTTCATCTTCCTACTTCTAGCCCTCTGCCTGCTTTCTTCCATCAGTGACCTGTTTCTTCGCTTGCACCACCAAAGAATAGATATTCCAGTAACACTCTGTGCAATACCACCAACTATCTCTTGGTGGTGAAGCAAACAACCAGAAGACTGAATCCATCCAAAATCAACGGTGTTCTTGATTGCAGCTGCAATTTTCTCTTCAACTGAATATGTGTGAGCAACTGCAAACATCATACCTTCCAACAAAGTTACAAATGCACTTACAGTCTTTAGTCTCTATTGATCTTTCAGAAGGATAAGTTAGAGACTGTTTGTCGTCTTTATACTCTTTGAAATATATGAAAGCATTGGTTGACAACATCACTGAGGATGTGAGACATGTCTTGTAGTCATCACACCTCACGGCACGTAGCACGTCTCGCAACAAAGCCACTGACATATGCCACTGAGAAGAGATTCATGTCAACATCATTCACCTCCCACTGCACTTGCTCTGCAATGTGAGAGCCACTAAGACCATCAAGAAGGGTCGCCCTACCGTGAATCGTGGATGGATTTGGTCGAGAAGCACTAGATTCCTTAAGCAAGGAATGTAGATTATCCAGACGCTCAGTGTCAACACCCTCTTCTTCTTCTTAGGGCCCGTCAGCTTACTGCACCGAATGCACCGCAGCCTTAGGCTTAACGTGCAGCCCTAATATTTCATTCAGTACAGCCTCATAGCCCTGCACCTCATATGAAGAGGCAAAGGTCCCTTGTTGAGGCTGTGCTCATGTCTTTTGGTTCTACAGTCGGCCTCACAAAGACATTATAGTGCTGACGAGCCAATGCCTCGCAACACCAAATAATGTGCTGCACTGTTTCGGTCTCCATCCCACAAAATCTGCAGATTGGATCCCCATCAAACAGGCCAACGGTGTACATGTGCCCCCTTACAGGAGCATGGCCTGTGTAGATCGCAGTTGCCATTTTTAGTTGATGCCTACCTAACTTGAGTAGGTCATCAGCTCTTTTCTTACACAGTCTATCTATAAACAGTTTGCCGTGTCTGAGGCCTGGCAGGTCTATCCAGGCTCTAAAATGTTGTGTCTCATTCCAGTTCTTAATCGCTTCTCTCACCGAACACTTAGGTATACCGAGAGCCGGCTCTGGACCGAGTAACAGCATGGCTGACGTTTGTCTGGCAAGCTTATCAGCCTCCTCATTACCAGAAATGCCCCGGTGCCCCGGGCACCCAGATGAGGGTAACCTTATTCAAGCTAGCCAACACTGAGAGCATCCAGGCACTCTGCAACCATTCCAGAGGTCACTTTCAGGCGACTAAGTGCCTTAAGTGCAGCCTGGCTGTAAGAGAAAATAAGAATCTGCTTATTCTTATAGGTCCTTCTTAAATTTTTATATGCACATTGTAAAATGGCAAAAATTTAAGTTTGAAAGACTGTGGCAAATTTACCCAGTGGGAAGCTGAAGCTTCTGTTTGGTCTCAGGCCAAAAATACCAGACCCTGCCCCTGAGTTAGCCTTAGAGCTGTCGGTGAACCAGATCAAAGCATCCTCAGGGAACACTGGATCTTTATTTTTCCAATGGTCCCAGTCTATAATGACACTAAAGGCCTTGGAATGATAATAAACTGGAGTAATATGGTCCACCTCCATTTCTAAGAGAGGGTCACTCACATTTTTCCAGATGGATAGCAATCCTGCCTCTGCTTTAGGTTCGGCTGGTTGCTTAAGTATATGCAGTCTATAGAGTGCCATCCTCGCCTCCGCCTGAATTACCAAATCCAACGTAGTCAGATTCAGGAGTGTCTCCATTGCTGCGGTAGGGGTCGAGTTCATAGACCCTGTAATAACTAGACAGGCCATTCCTTGAATCCTGCCTAATTGGATTTTTGTGGTTTTTTGCATGGCTTTGGGCCACCACACCAATGCGTCATGAAGTATAGATGGTCTGATTACCCTAGTATACAGCTAATGCACCATATTAGGTCTAAGACCCCATTTGTTCCCACATGTGTGTTTAACTACCACAAAGGTGGTTTGCGCATAATTAATTATTTTCTGCAAATGCTGGTTACAGTTAAGTTTGGAGTCCAGGATCATTCCCAAAAACTTAACCCCATCCAGCATTGTAAGTTCCTTACCATAGAGTGTAAGAGGTCCTAAGCCTTCTGTTGGTAAATGGTACTATGGCTGTTTTATGGGGGCTAATATTCAGACCCTCTTTTACAGCCCATTTGACTACCACGTTCAGGGCCTCTTGCATAATCTCCCTGACAGTGTGAGCCAATTTACCTTGGACTATGATAACGATATCGTCAGCATAGCCAAATGTATTAAAACCTAGGTCATTTGTAATCGTCAAAAGCCTATCAACTACTAAATTCCACAAGAGTGGAGACAAAACTCCT
>Ga0131853_10007121_pt1 | contig 20204 bp, 15 predicted proteins | sample TergutLab28metaG_FD_92764 | JGI IMG/M metagenome (GOLD analysis project Ga0131853, IMG submission 92764) | Labiotermes labralis P1 segment gut microbial communities from Petit-Saut dam, French Guiana - Lab288 P1 (version 2) (version 2) | ecosystem: Host-associated > Arthropoda: Insects >... | reverse complement strand
TCCCAAATATTTAAACTCTTCCACCCTCTCGAAGGTACTATTATTAATCCTCACACTGTGATTTCGTCCTGCATTCTGATCTCGAGACATGACCATGTACTTAGTTTTATCCGCACTTATTTCCAGTCCAGTCTCCCTAGTAGCAGCTACTAAAGCTTCTGTGTTTTCCTTTAACGTATGTATGCTTCCTCCCAGTATATTAACATTATCGGCATAAGCCAGAAGCTGATGTGTACCATTTAGTTTCAAGCCATCCTTGTTTTCCTGAACCCTCCTGATGGCGTACTCTAAAGCAAAGTTGAAAAGCAGTGGCGATAGAGCGTCTCCTTGTTTCAAACCATTCCTAATAGGGAACCTGTCAGACACATTCTCGCCTACCTGGACTCTGCTATATGTTTCAGTCAGACTCATCTTAATTAACCTTACAAGTTTCCTAGGGATACCAAACTCAATGAGAATCTTATGTAAGACCTCCCTCCTAACTGAATCATAAGCTTTCTTGAAATCTATGAAAAGCTGATGAACTTCTGTATTGTATTCCCATTTTTTCTCAAGCATTTGGTGAATGCAGAATATATAATCAATAGTCGACCTGTTGTGTCGAAAGCCACGTTGATGATCCTCGATAATTTCCTTCGGATATGGAATTAACCTTGAGAGCAGGATGCTGGATAAAATTTTGTAAGTGGTTGGCAAAAGTGATATGCCTCTATAATTATTACAGTCTGTTTTATCCTCCTTCTTATGAAGAGGTACAATGATTGACTCCTTCCACTCCTCAGGCAGTTTCTCCTTCTTCCAAATAGAATTAATAAGTTTATGAATCTCCAAACAAATTGTTCTAGCCCCTGCTGTAATCAGTTCTGCCGGTATTTGATCAATACCTGGCGATTTGTGTCTTTTTAGTTTGCCGATAGCCAACTCAACCTCAGAGGCACTTACCCACCTAATTTAAATCACAGTGTCTAATCTTGGTTTTGTAATTTTATCTACGACATCCTAAGTTTTATTTTCCAAAATTCTAATTTACTAGTCATCAGCCAATTTCAGTGGAATATTTTGGCCAAATGGTTAAGCAAGGAAAATTTTTAATATCGTCTCTACGAAATTGGCCTTTCTTAAATTTTGATTTGGGGGGGGGGGGCTGCAGCCCAGCAGCATCCCCCCCACCAACCTTGGGTGCACCTCTGTTATTATTGTTTGAAAAGTGTTAGAATTCCAGAAAGAGTATAAGTTTGTTGTACAAAAGGATTCTAGAGAAACCTTGTGGGTTTCTTCTGGTAGTGTGAACTGAATTCCAGTCTCAAAATGATACCCTGCAACAGCATCATTGGCATGAAAATTCTTATTTTTGGGGAAGTTGCATACTACCACTTCTGGTCTTTAAGAGCCTCAACAAAATATGTTTGCAGATTACTATGCTGTACATTTGTTCATCAATTTTGCATGATATCAGCAACATCACCTGTGACAAGCAGTTCTGATAATGGATCACTAACATCATTTAGAGTTGCATTTATTCATTGCTGCCCAGTAAGTCTACATTTTCCATTATATTGTGTGATTTACTTAGCCATTTTAGGTTTCTTGTGTTCAGTCTGTCACATGACCGAATGAATGTGGGAATTTTAGCCATCATTGCCATCACTGTCTTATGAATCACTGGTGCATTTGTCACTTCTTAAACCACTGCCACTTTCTTCTGTAGTAACATCAAATCATTTTCTTTTTGCAACACAGGCAAAATAGCATTTAAATGTAATTGTGTTCCCTGAACATAGCCATGGTTTTTTTACGGGCCACTCAGATCAGAGAATTCTATCTGTATATGAAATAATCATCCACATACACTAGCATATGCACACAACTTACATAAAGTCACATATTATCCATGTACATGAACTCTACTACATGTTTCAGTGATAATTTGGTTTCCTCAGGGAGACATTAATATGAAGGAATATACAATTAATACTTCCAGTTTACATATACAATGTTAAAAATAAATAATCACAGCTATAAGCAAAAATTGTGGATGTCATAGACATTGAGATGCTAACATATTCTTGAACAAAATTCCTTTATTTGCTGCTGTTTATATTGTATGTGGATTTGTGCATACAGGTGTCTAGTATCAAAGTTTTTGATGTAACGAACGAAGTCGCTGTGCTGTGTAATGATGTGTCGTGTGTAGGAGAATGCTGTGTTGATTTATTGCTACCATTAGTTTTAATATTGTGTATGTAAATTTGATGTGTTAATTTTATATTCCTTTGTATTAATGTCTGCCTGAGGATGACGAATTATTGCTGAAACATGTTCAAGAGGTAATGTATGTAGATGATACATGACTTTGTGTAAATTATGTGCATGTGTTGATGTATTTGGATGATTGTAATTACAATACATGGAACAAATAATATTAAATTTATATATATTTTTTCAAATTCTGCCTCCAAAAGGTAATCATACTTGTAAAAGCAGAGGTAGTTCCAGCTATTCCCTTAAGAGTGCAGCACTTGTCAGAGCTATTCCTGCTTACAAAAGCAAACAGAAGATGGAGCTGTGTAGCAGAATATCACATAAAACACTATGTAGTTTCAGAGGCCTAAAGGGTTTAGCACAGGGCAACTTTTCCTTTTTTCCTTTAAGTACCTACTGGCTTAGACCTGTAATTTGGGAGGTTTAATTGTTATCATCTGAGAATTGGGGATTTAAATCCTCTGCTACCACTGGTGCTTATATTGGAAAAATGTGACCCTAGGTTTGCTGTATGGTATGTGTACATTGGCGCAGTAGTGTATAGCACAGCCAATAAAGATTACTTCATGGTTTGTTTACCTCTAGATAAGTGTTTGAAGTTTCTGTCTGACTCTGAGTACATTTCTGTGGGAATTTAAATGCTTTCCAGCCATTTGCGCCAGGTGAAGTAAGTAATGCTGGTGATACATCACACTATTGCCATCACCAGCACTGTTGTAATTATTGTCTGTGTTACCACATTTATGGTATTTATCATATTTTCATGACGCAGTTGTCACTACATACCCTGCAGTTTTTATACCTTCCTCTTCTGTAATACAAATGTTGAATAATTTATTTTTGTAATATCATAATGTTGGCTGTCATCATAATTTTAATATAATTTTATGAATTTATACCATTGTTGTTTGTTTGTACCTAATGCTTAGTTCTCTTTAAAATTGTTGTGTGTGTTTTCTTACCTGCTGTTAGTTTTGCAACTTATTTTTTAATGCATTGGATCTGTTTTCTGTAATTTCAGGCAAATCCCAAAGCAGGGTAATGTTGCTGAAATTGTAATTACAGCTCTGCATCGTAATTTTATTGGAGTTGATCATTTTTTGGGTGTTGTCAGCATTCCCTTAGCTGATTTTGATGTGTATGAAAGACCCAGAAGCAGGTAAATATTTTCTCTATAGTAACGTTAGTGTTTAAGTATTCTCAAAGTATTTTAAAATGTGTTTGTCTTTTCTGTCAGTGTGTGTGTAAATTTAGAGTGGCTAGAATAATCAGAAACTAAATATTTAGTGTAATGTATAATTCATGGTAGTAAATTTGACAGATTTGGCACCACTGAAATTTTTTTCTTTTATTACTGATGTCTTTTGAAAACATTTTTCAATTTAGAATGCCATCATTATTATGAGCCAAAACATGTAGCTAGAAAGACATCATTAATGGAAGATAAGTTGTGCAGACCTTGGCAGATTTACTGTTATGAATTATATATTTATTTAAGTAGCATAACATGATGCATTAACTAAGGATAAATATGTAAAGAATGCTTAATAAAGCATATTTCAGATTTTGATTTGGTCTATTATCCTAAGCTTCCTGTCATGACATGTTGTAAGACAGAAATATAAAATCCTGATAGAATTAGGTGGTATATAACTTAATTGCGTCAGACCAGGTTTAGCAGCATGAATATATACTGATAATGCCAAAGAAAAATGTCAAAATACCTTGTTTTGAACTTCCCGGGCATAAAGTGCCTGGGACATGTCATTGACCACGTACCTGCCGCTAACACTGAGGTTAGGAAACAGTGGAGTTATGCCTCTACTCTTGCTCTGTGCCACATTGCACATTACAGGGAGAACTTACGTTTACAGTGACATTGCTTCATGCAAAGTATGCAAGGGAATGCTTCTGAAATCCAGCTTCCTTATATGGAGATTTACTGAAAGATTTATTCCAGGTGGTATGACTTAAAGAGTAAGCCAGGAAAGGACAAGAACAAACCACGGGGAAAATTGGAAGTGGTGGTTTCATTCTTTGTGAAAGCTGGCAGTCTCACAGACCTGAGGAAGAAACGCCAGTCCTCTCTGGGACAGCTGTCACAATTGGCACAGCCTGTGGGTATGTTTGCATGAAACATGTCTGTCACTGTTACATAAGTATTGTCATGGCACAGGCTGTGGGTATGTGTGCATTGGACATGTCTGTCACTTTACAGTCATTATTGTTGATTGCTCCAGCTATGACTTGTTAGTGTATTTGCTGTTTTTATATTTCATTTTCACTTGTCAAGTATTAGTCATTTCGTTTTTTAAATTATTTTTGAAAGCTTTATTATTATTATTATTATTATCATCATCATCATCATCATCATCATCATCATCATCATCATCATCATATTGTTGTTGTTGTTGTTGTTGTTGTTGTTGTTGTTGTTGTTGTTGTTGCTGCTGCTATAGAATGAATAGAGCCGTATGTCTGCTCCTCTGTGTACCTTATGGCATGGTGCTTAATTAAGCACAGGCACAACTTTATTCTTATTACTCTTGCTTTTGTTAATATGGTGGTTCACTTATTTGTATACTGGGTTCAGTTCCTTTCTTTTCCAGTTTGTTAATTTCTTGATGAATGCTTTGGAAGACCATTGAGAAAATGGGAGCATTTATTTTTGTAACATCCATTGTAAGCTGGGCATGTGGCACGTATGGGTGAGGAGATGGGGGTGTATAGGGTCTTGCTGGGGAAACCAAAGGGAAGGAGACCACTGGGGAGACCTAGGCATAGATGGGTCGATAATATTAGAATGGATCTCCAGGAGGTGGGATGTGGGTATGTGGACTGGATTGGGCTGGCCCAGGATAGAGACAGGTGGCAGACACTTGTGAGTGCGGTAATGAACCTTCGGGTTCCGTAAAATGCTGTAAATTTTTTGACTAGCTGCAAACCAGTTAGCTTCTCAAGAAGGACTGCACCATGGAATAAGTAAGTAAGTAACATCCATTGTAAGCCAACTAGGCTTGAGACTAGAAAGGATGATGGTGAAGTGACCTGGATATGCAGTGCAGTTAAAATGGCATTTTAATATTAAGGCACCCAGTGATGCCTGTTGTGTGTTTTAATTTGACCTCTTTGCATAATATGGAACATTAAATCTGAAAATACGCCTTTCCAGCCTTGTTTTCCATGGTAGATGGATTGTTTAATAATTACTTTTCTGTAGAGAGAAAAAATATTTTATTTTTCAACTCTCATTTTTTCTGTTACCACACTGGCATTTAAAGTAATTCAGTAAGGTTTTTTGCATTGATATGCAGTGGCTTTACAAGGGGTTTTTTTTTTTAATATAGGCTGATTTATTAAAGATGTAGTTGTAAATGTATTTAGTGTCAGGCATTAAATTTAGTTGTGGCTATAATGCTGTAACAAAAGTTTTTTATTATTCTTTGTGCATTCTTAGCTGTCTTCCAGTTTTGAAACCACCACATCATAAATTTTAATGTTTTTTTTTTTTTTTTTAAATTAACGTTACAGTTTAAGGTGAAAGGTGTATGCACAAAAATTTAATGTACCTCCATTTTAAGTTCAGCACTTTTGTCAGTAATGTGCCAGGTTGTGCCAGGGCAATTCTCGTTCACTTTGTGACATCTAATTTCATACCCAGGTGATATACTAAATGTTTATACAGTACTGGATGTCAAGCAGAGCTGTCAAATATGAGAACTGTCTGTCTCATCTCTAATGTTATTATAGTTATTGTGGTTATTACATGTTGTCCTTGTCATGTCTTTGTCATTGTCCCTCAGGCTTCACTGTAATATGTAAATATGTTGCCTGCCCGTTACATTTTCCTGGTTTATTCCATTGAATATATTGTACATATAGTTGTCTTGCTAAGATTGTGCATAACTGATATAATTGAGAAGGTTTAAACAGTAATCTGAGGAATAAAGAAATGAATGATACCTTTACTTTACTATGTGTTTCTTCAGTTCTCTACTGAAGTGGAGCCCTCAGAAGGAAGTGCCATGGTTGGTGGGGCCCACACTTTGTCCAGTGCTAAATTCCAGTGCAGTCCCCTTTACCCGTTAGCTAATTCAGAGTGCTTTTCACCAGGGAGGATTATTGCTACCAGCATATGAGTGAACAGAATAGTGGGATGACATTTTTCTAAATCTATTGAGAAAACAAGTTCTCTGCATGTTTTGAGGGGGAGACTTTGTCAAAAACATTGTTAACTTCAATAATGCTGTTTGTGGTCCACATTAATACCAGATACATTAATTTTTTAACCCTCGTGACACCATGATACTATAGTTAGTTAAACCCTTATGACTCAAGCGTACCTTCCAGTGCCTTAAATTTCTGCTATCTTCTTTTCCTATTTGTAACTGCTATCAAGTGTGCCCATTTTCTGTTGCAGACTCATAACTAACATAACACCAGAATAGCTAGAATTTGCTGTCAACTCTGCCATCTTCTGCTACACACTCATAATTAGCATACATTATGGTCCCATTTGTAACTACTGATTAAAATATATATTTATATATATGTGTGTTTATGTGTGTGTGTGTATACACAGAACATATATAGTGACGGGAAAGCTAGCCTTAGCTTTTCGAATGAGGATACCACATTCTACTGTTGTTTTAGAAAGTATGCTATAAGAAGTTTGTTTTCTAATTGCATAATTATTCCCCGTGTATTCATTTATGGCACTAATTAATAATACTATTCCAGGTGGAAGTCTGCTGACTATTGGCAGTACAGAGAGGAGGAGAGGAATTTTGAAAACGGCAATGCCAGCAATGTTATTTGGTTAGTATTTTTAGAAACATACGTTGTTATTAAAATAGTTAATATTAATTTTTCCAGCATTGTTGTTTTGTTGTTGTATTTCCTTCCTGTATTGTGCTGATTTTAAATGCTATAGATATAGATATATATATATATATGTGTGTGTGTGTGTGTGTGTGTGTGTGTGTGTGTGTGTGTATGTCATACTAACTGAATATTTCTTCTAAAGAAATGGGAAGAAGTAAAAGCAATGACAAATATGTGACTGGAGATGGTGAATTTCGAACATCGTACCCAATGTCTTCTCAAGTGCCAGGGGATGCTGATCCTGGAGTGATTAGTGAGGGTGAGAGTGAAGATGGCTTTACTGTGAGTATGACCAGTGTATTTATTTGATAGCACACGCATGCACACCCTCACCAACACCAAGTTTCAAAGAAGTACAAATATAAGCAGAAATAGCATATGAAGAAACTGATAGTTACTTACCTGATTGAGGTATTTTGCCTTTAACTGACCTGCATTTGCCTGTGTGAATGCAGGTAAAAAAAGACCCCTAGAAATTCATTTTGCTTATTTAAGCAACAAGGCAGTTTACTGCATTTTTAATACATGCGGCATAATCTCTGTCTTATTTTCCAAAAATTCCATTTATTTCATAATTGTATCTTCTTCGGTTCAAATAATATGATTTTCATAAAGAGAGCACTAAATTTTAAATATCGACTTAGTAATTTAAAGGTGAATGTAATCTGGAACTCCCTAATGTCTTCGCAAGAATATGACACTGAACCTTATCCTGATCAAGTTGTATGAAATGTGCACTCTCATACCCATGCTGTTTAAGGTCTGTTGTAAATCAGATCACAGTATTCTGCAATATAGTGCTGTATAGTTTGGTACATGGATGCAATGAAGATGGGGCCAGTATGTTCCTCCAAACCATTGGTGCCTTGCTGCCAAGTTGTGTCTGATACCAAAGATCATAATCTGAAGTAGGCACAGATTTGAGGACCTAAAATCAGGTCCAGTATAGGTAATATTATACTCCCATCAGTTTTGGGGTCTTCAAGTTCTCTGTTTCTGTTCTTTCATCTGTAATTTTTTGTGAATTTATCTCTTCCTGCATTCTTCATATCTTGTCTGTCCTGTCCTCAGTGACTTGATCCCCCTAATAATATTTGGTGACAAATGCAAATTATGAAGCTCCTCACTTTAGAGTTTTGTTCTTTGTACCCAAAGCTGTATGATACATCTGTTACTTTCACAGTGTCCTATGTCAGCCAACCTAAAGTTGTTGTTATCAGTTGAGGTCATGATATGTTGATTGCTATTATTTGTGTGGACAGAGTAGCTGGACTGTAGGGGAGTATGTAACAGCCCAAAACAGAAAGGGGGAGCATCAGTGTAGGGTCCTTTCTCTGCAGCCTGTTTATGGTAATAAATAACAAGTGGCTAGAATATGGCATTAATATTCATTGCTTGGTTTCAGCTAGATGAACTTTCACACAAGAGCTCGGGCAGCTCCCTCAATGCCAGCCAGGCTTCTGTCACTCCTGGGTCCGTGGAGAACCTGGCAGGGGGAGAATTTCTGTCACGTACGTTACTGCAAAGCACGAACAGTAATTCAGGGTTGACACAAGACAGGCCCCTTGATGAATGGGAGCGGAAACTGTATAGAAAGCAAGGAAAGGGTGAGGATATTTTGTTATTTTCTGAAAAACTGTGAGGCCTAAGTCAGTTTAGAGAGAACGGCTGGAGCCTGCAGAATGTAATGTTGTTTGGTGGGTAAAACTGAAATAAATGATAAATATCATAACAGTAATTTTTTTGTGGTTTATTTTAGTACGTTGTCAGTATCTCAGGCTATAAAGCATCAAACACTATGATGATGATGATGACGGTGATGATGATGATGATGATGAATGATAAATTGTAGAGGATATGGATGGAAGCAGTTCTCACCTAAAGGTGTTACTATCATAGTTGCCTATCAGGATTAAGGAAAACTGAAAAAACTCAGGGAGTAGAGGAGATGACCCACCTGAAATTCAAACTAGGCATTTTATTAATACAGAATTAGGGCAGTACCACTGCCTTGACCCAATAAGTGGTAATTTTGTTGCTGTGCTTGAATTTTTTGGTGCATTATTGCATCATTGCCACATTTGTGCAGAAGTTGTACAGATTGTTAGGTGTGACACCATCCAATTCAGGGAACAGTTGGGCTGGATGGAGCATTTTCTTAAAAAGGTGTTACCAGTCCATCAGACTACAATAAAACCCCGTTTGTGTTCCCCCATTTTTGCGTGTTTCATGATTTTACATGCGTGTGTTTTACGGTCTCCACCAAATGTCCATAAGAACAGTATTTCCCAGATTTTACACTTTCATGGTTTTTATACCATTTTCAGGTGACCACCACAAAATGCAAAATTGTGGTTTTCTGTATTTGACATCACAATCAAGAAGGCCATTATCATACCCCCATTTGAGTGTATTTTACTTTTTGAGTCAAAGATTATTATGTCTTAATTAGTTTAAATAATGTACTTCTTGCTAGGGAGTGCTTTGTAGGTGTAGCTGTACGTAGCTTTTGAGATGTTTATATTCCCTGCCATGAGAACCTTGGATTTCATAAATTATTATTGTTTGATATAAATACTAAGAAAACCATGTTGTTCACCATGTGGGTTTGTATATGGGTGCTGAAAAATTGTGGTGTCTTTTCTTCTTCTCCTCCTCCTCCTTTTTCCCGTCATCCTCTTCCTCCTCCTCCTTTTCTTCTCCCCCTTCTCCTTCTCTTCCTCCTCCTTTTCCTCTCCTCCTCCTCCTTTTCCTCTCCTCCTCCTTTTCCTCTCCTCCTCCTCCTCCTTCTTCATCTTCTTTTTCTCCTCCTCCTCCTTCTCCTCCTCCCCCTCCCCCACCTCCTCCTCCTCCTTCTCCCCCTTCTCCTCCTTCTTCTTCTCCTACCTCTCTTCCTCCTTGTTCTCCTCATTCTCCTCCTCCTCCTCCTCCTCCTTCTTCTCCTTCTCCTCCTCCAAAACTTACTACAGGTGACAGCAGCTTCCAGCATGTCTTATGACTATTCAAATTGTGCTGGTAGTTTGTGAAAAAGCATTGAATTCTGATTCCTGGCACACAGCAACGTCATGGCTGTGTGATATTAATATGTAATCCAAACAGTGAACAAGTTACATTGTCAAATTGCATGTGTAATTACCTGAGATTCCAGATGTTTATATGTTGAAGGATGTGCTTATACCATACAAATGGAGGCAGCAGTTTCCTCTGAAACACTGGTTCTTCATGCTTCATGATGTCACATCCTAGCAGACTATACATTCCATCTCAGTTATATTCACAGATATTAAAATCAGTGTCAGTAAATTCTGTGTGTGGGTTCTCTCTCTCTCTCTCTCTCCCCCCCCCTCCCCTCACTTGTATGTATGCATGCAATAACATGCTTGTTTCTGTGTACACACTTTCTCACGTAAGCAAAGTAACATAATATGCTCTCCTCCAGAAAACTGTTAATGAACGATGTTAAATCCAGACCGCTTATTTATCCACAGTTGTATTCTGCATTGGAGTAGGAGATTATAAACTTTGATGTTCTGTTAAATCAAATTCTTTTTTCCTTACATGTTAGACACTTTTTCTGCCAATATGGAAATCTCAAAACGACGCTCATGGGAGGGTTCTAGAAGTGTTTTGAGCAGTCAGCCAGAAGAAGTTGAACCTGATGATTTCTCCAAGTATGCATCATTGTCGCAGTCTAATACTGGTTTGAATCAGTCAGAACCAAGGGCAGGGGAACCAGAAGCTGCTGCTCTGAAGGGACATGGTAAACCAAAAGAGATATCAAGATTAGTAAGAAAACTGAAACAGTTTCGAAAAGGTACTCTTTTTGTTTTTGTACATATAGTGTATACTGAAACCATATACATATGTATATATATGTGTTACTGAAATGAATATTTTGCCACAAATTTAAAGTGTTATCATTTTTGTGTTATTAGGGTGATGAAATAAAAAAAAGAGGAGGTGAATGGGGCATGTGGCATGCATGGGGGAGACAAAATGTAGACATGGACCTGATGGGCAAACCTGAAGGAAGGAGACCATTTGGGAGACGTAGACATAGATAAGAGGGTAATATGTAGTGGATCTTCCCTTGGAATGTGGCGTCTGGTTATGAGATATGATAAGTATATTTTGATGGGCCTTAAAGGACAATATTTTAGGAAAGGAGTTGGATGGAACTGATAGTGGATCATGGTCTCTGGCATAAACATTTGTGGTTGTGCATCTTTAGATTCTACTGCCAGTTTTCTAGTTGGTTAACAATTTTAGTCAGTCCTAGCTTTAAAGAAATTTTCTCTTTAATCAGGACATTTTCAAGGTCAACTAAAATTTGGTGTTATAGGCTTTGGGTGCAACAAGAAGTGATAATTTGTGTTATTTATTCTTGAAAATTTTAGTTTAAATAAAGTACAAAAAGACAGGAAATTCTAAAGATAGTGAATTCGAGACATGAAGAGCAAGGTTTGAGAGAAACATGTAGAAAGGTAGAATATTGTGTTTTAGATTGAAAACCAGACATAAGAATAGAGTTGAGGTGTGGAAAATAGATATATGCAGTAACCAGTAAGCTGAATGATCCAGTGTAACAGATCCTGGTAATCTTGCTGCTGCTGCTGCAGCTGTGTGTGAAGCTGAATTCACATACATGTGTGAAGGGATGCAAGATATGAAGTTTACTGATGGTGACTGTGAAGATTAGTGTGTACTGAGACTTTATCATTTGTAGTGTGGTAGAAACTTACCAACATTCCATGGAAGCTATGTATTTCTATCAGATTACGTTGCCTTATGTCTTGGAACATGACAGTTTTCATGTTAAAAGATATTGGTGTAATGTAGAATAGTTGATTTTAATCTTTGTGCTCTCTGTAATTATTTCTGGTCAGTCTCAAAGTGATAGTAAATAAAAAATTTATTTTGCATGCAGAGAGCAAGATACCAGAGAGTAAGGCTACACAGAGTGATGAGAGGATTAATGTTGGAGGTGAAAAGAATGGCTTTACCTCAGCAGCCAGCAGAATTTCACCAGCAGTGGTACAGAAATATCGTGGAAAATCAAAAGAGGTAAATGCCTCCGACATTAGAATTGCCATTACACCTAGAGCTTCTCGTGTGAGTTGATGGCTTTAAGGCTGGAAATCACACTTGTTTTGATAATGTGTAATCTGGGGTAGAATTCTCTGGCCTAATGGTAATTGTGGTCCTTTCAAGGTAATTATGTGTTTATTCTTTGGACATGCTGTATCATCATTTGTGTGACCATCACTGCATTAGTTCATGTGATTCTGCTGGCTTACCTACATACGGTCCAGTTAACACTTTGGTATAGAGCAGTACGTATGCTGCAGCAGAGGTTGCGCAGTACAATTCCCAAATGATGCAGTATATGCAGCTGCTAGTTATGGTCATTTGCTATGTCCACACTTGTGCACTTTCATCTTCCTCTTGCGCTTTCATGTTTCCACACTGCGTTCATCAAGGGCATGCCTTTTGGCGCATGTCATGGACACATGCCTCAACCTTTCCTCACTTGTGCGTCAGTAGTCGTTCAACTTGTAACAAGTGTAAATGGCGAATTCAATGGAGGTATCTGATGCTGCTGTGTTAGCCAGTATAAGTGCTGCGTTTATAGTTTTTAAAAATGTGAGAAAAAGACGCAGAAAATACCAGCGATTGATATGGGTTAAAGATTTTTTAAAAAGTCGAAATTCCAGAATAATGAGGGATTTGGAATTCAATGAAGACATTCTGTTTAAGAACTTTACGTGTATGTCAAAAACGAACTTCTATATGCTTTTGGGGATTGTGGAGCCAATGATTACAAAACAGAATACTCATTTCAGAGATTCAGTGCCTCCTGAAATGAAATTAGCGATCACACTTAGGTATTTGGCCACCGGAGATTCATTTATGTCACCGATATACTTATGTAAAGTATCAAAGCACTTCATATCATCAGTATTACCAGGGGTTCTAAAAGCTGTAATTGAAAGTCTACGAGATTATGTCAAGGTAGGTTATTTTATTACTTTATTTTTTTGATGTTACAAATATTTTTACACAGTAGTAATATGCATTAAGAGGAAATCTGTATAACAGTTTTTTTAATGTATAGATTTACTCTCTATAGATTTGGACTTTTTAATTTCCAAGATTTGACACCATTTTTATTGTCCCATTTCTAAGTCAAGCACATCAAGTTTTTCAATAAGTTTTGTACATTATTATTAATTGTTAGTATTGAAAGTCATTAAATCTTGGATTTCCTTGTAAGCTGTGTCATGGAGTTGGCTGGTGGATGTATTAGTATAATCAGAATTCACACTTTGACATGATTGCGGGGAAGAGCCAGGTGAGTAAGAGTTTGATGGCGTTACTGAATATGATAAGGTCAGTGATGGGTTATCTAAAGGAACGGAATTCATTTCGCGCATTTCCATGTCAAAAAGATAGTTCTGAATGTAGTTTTTTGCAATTGCTTGATTACATCAATTAAGTTTTCTCGGCTGGGATGCAACCATTTGCTCAAAAATGGAAAACTCATCTATAATTCATCAAATGATCTGTGGCAACTTTAGGGAAATTATATGCTTCCTGTTCCCTTTCATCTTCCCGACTTCTCTTTAAGTTTCTTTTTGTTCTTATAGGCAGATGAGCAAACGCACGTTCACTCTCTGAAACGTGCATCAACTGAGACACAGGAACTGTTTCCCGATCTTGGGAATCCTGAAACAATAAAATTTTACCCAAAATGAGTTGTGATTCACTCACAAAAAATAAAGAAAAATAAAGTGAAAAAGAAATACATTATTAAATATATTTTATTTATTAACATACACATTTATTCTAACATACGCATTAATTAATGTGTTATGTTACGTTAAGCTATACCGAACTATATACCAAATGCATTCCTTCTTATCTAACGGCATATTTAACGTAAGGAAAAAAGTTGTATCAAATTAAACCTTATCTCTTATTGTAAAAGCACATGCTATCATTTTATCTAATGTATATGATTCCCTACCTATTTCATTTTTGTTTTATCTTTTGTTTTCTTTTATTCATTATAATTTGTTTCATTTTTCAGTTACCTTCAAGTGAAGAGCAATGGAAAGCAATTACAGATGAGTTTGACGGAAGATGGAATTTTCCACATTGCATTGGTGCACGTGACGGGAAACACATAATGGTACAATGACCAGAAAATACAGTGGGAGAATTCCATAACTATAAAGGGACCAAAAGCATAATATTGATGGCGATTGTGGACACAAATTACTGTTTTATTTACGTTAACGTAGGTTGCCAAGGACATATTTCAGATGGTGGTGTATTCAGAAATACCGAGTTTTATACAAAACTCGAAAATGACGACTTGTATTTACCACAAGATGAAGCACTACCTGGCCGGAAAATACTAGTTCCATATATGCCAGTTGCTGATGATGCATTTCCTTTAACAAGACATATAATGAAACCCTACGCAACAGTTTTGAATAAAGGATCCCTGAAAAGAGTATTCAATTACAGACTTTCGAGAGCAAGGCGTATTGTGGAAAATGCATTTGGGTTACTTACGTCTGCATTCAGAATTTTTCAAAAAACCAATAGAAATTAAAGTTGAAAGTACTGTAGTTGATATTGTCCTAACTTGTGTGTACCTCACAACTTTCTTCGTTCGCAACCAGATTCGGCTAGATATTGTTCACTCCAATGATGTTTTTATAATGAGGATGCGAGCACTGGCAAAATTATTAGAGGATCTTGGAGAGAAATAACTTCGAATGACAGTGGCATAAGGCCTCTTCAATTACTTCCACGGAACGCATCAAGAACGGCGATTAAGATCAGGGATGAGTTCATGAATTACATTTTGACAGCTGAAGGTTCCATTCTATATCAAAATAAATACTTATAATTGTGCTAATTGTAATTAAACTAGCTTTAATGGAAATAATGTAAAACATTATTGAACGAATATTAATTAAATAAAAAAGTACTTACATCATTGTTGTCTTCAAATGTCCCTGGATTTTCCAACTCGGTGTTCTTTGTTTGTCCAGCACCAGTCTGTTTAGTTTCTCTTGGTGTTATGGTGTCCAAAGTGAACATTAGTGATTGTACGCAAACCAAGGAAAGTCGTACACATTGTCTACACCCGCACCACTTTTTTTTCTGTCACTTTTTGGTGCTCCTTTGCAAAATAAGATCGTAGGCTTTTAATTTTGTTCTTAACTTCTTTAACACTCTGAATAAAGGTAGACCAACTAGATGACACTTGTTTTATTATGTCAGTTTACTGCTCAACATGTTTCAGATGTTAATACATGTATTAACAACTGAAACATGTTGAGTACTAAATTGGCATAATAAAACAAGTGTCATCTAGTTGGTCTACCTTTATTCAAATATCAAGATAATGCATGGTCCAATATGCATAAGATTCTTTAACACTCATTTTATAATTTGTTGCCAAAGCATTCAACGCATCATTTCTTTTAATTTTGTTAGTGTAATCTTTATGATTCATGTCCCACAATGCAGTAAATGATCTGTAATCTAACGTTTTTGTGTGATCTGAAGACGTGCTGCCTGTATAAGCAAGTAAAAGCTGAATGCAGTGTTGAACATAAATCCACTTAGGTCGGAATCACGTGCCCTACTGCATGTGTTACTGTTTTCAACACCTTTCATCATATTTAAGGCATGCGCTATAGCATGCGTCACTTTCGTCAAACATATGTGTCATACCAGTGCGCTAAACGCAAGCAAAAGCGCACGAGTGTGGACAAAGCCATTCTTATACAGACCTGCTGAAGACCTCTCCTTGCAGCTCCTCCTTAATTCCTTTCCTCCCTGTTAATACACCTTTACTGAAAGAGGCCAGCTGCTGCTGAGTTGTGAGGTTAATGTGTGGAGCTGTTACAGCCAGGGTCCAAAGAAAAAGATGGACAGGCACAATACCATTTTTACAGTAAAACTTGCTGCTTCCATCTGCAGGTTCTTCTATCCAGAACATGAAGGCGGCAGGTTCCCCTGAAATGTTGGTACATGTCTTTCAAGCTATGTTGCATGATATACTTGAAGACTATCATTGGAAGATTTTTTTGTATGTTTTTCCAAAGGATTTGATTGCGATTATATGCAGTCTTCAAGTTTCAATGGAACATCAAACTAGGAGGTTGCAAGATTTGGAAGACTATTTGGACACTCTTCTGGTTCGAGTTATGGAGACCACACCTCGCCTCCTGCAAAATCCATACGTGAGCTGTAAGACTCATGCCAAGTTGAGGTAAGTCATTGTGTTGTCTTCATAAGATTGGATTTTGTCTTGGTTATAATTGAGAGTGAACACATGCTTATTCCCTTAGCAGTTGGATGTGTAGCAGATGTAGTACATTAGTAATGGTTGCAGTCAATCATCAGCAGGACAAAATGCAATGGTACTTGGATAATTTTTTGTTAAAATGAAATTTTGTTATGTGTAGACAAAATATGTGTGTAATATGGGAAATACATTGCCATCATTTACATTTGGCATTCTTTACAATGCAGTATTGAAAGATATTCTAAATTGTACTTTGTGTGTAGATAACTGACAGTGAAGTTTGTATTGTTGTTAGATTGGAAAATATAGTACCATATTCAGGTGTAGCAGAATAATTTTGTCACTTCTGCTAGCTTAAATGAATTGCTTTTATACTTTAAATGACTATGTTCACACATGCAAATTCATGCTAAAAAACACCCTTAGTGTTCATTTTTCATATTTAGGCAATGAGGAAATTTAGTGTATTTTTAAGATTTGATACATAAACTCTGTTTTATTTTCCACAAAATGTCATTTATTTCATAATTGTAACTTTTTCTGTTCAAATAATACATTTTTCATAACCTATGTGCTAAAGTTAAAATACAAACCCAGTAATTTAAAGGTTCAATGATACTGATTTTACCATGCAAGCAAGTATATGAGATTTGAATAATAAGGTATTAAGGCTGTGGTCTCTGGGAGAGAGAAGCCAATGTTGTGCAGCAACCTGCTGCCTCAACCTTTCATGTTCTCACATTGCTGTTATTTATCCATAGGCATATTTTATCTGAGGCTGTCTGATGGGATGTGATGTAATATGCAGTGTAGTATGGTATTTAAGATGGTAGGAGGAAGGCAGATTTCTCCAGAACATGGTACCTGTCTAGCAGACTACATAACATTATATCCCAGAAGACAGTAACTTTAAAGGAACTAAATAATGGCATACTGTGTCTTGTTACAGCCACTGACATCTGTCATTTTGGTGAGTGTGAGAGAGCTGAGATCTTCCTGCAGCTATCACTATGATGTTTTATGTTCTTTTTAAATGTGCAAGAGTAAGGACAGTGGAGGTCCACTGTTATGAGTACAGTTCATAATGAGAAGTCCATTGTAATGACAATTTAGTGGTGCACTGTCTTCGTCAGTGTGCTGTATGTAGTACTGTTACTCAGTACCACTAAAGTGCATGCTTTTTAATTCTGGTATAACAAGTGATTTGAAAGTCCTTGTTTACATTTAACTGCTGTGGATGCAGCCACATAATGTCACATTAGCCACAAAACCACTTTTCCCCACCACCCCACCACTAAAGGTTATATGAATAGAAAGGGACAATGGCAGTGTCACATGTACAGTACCACGCTAAAAAAAAGTGGAGCGAAGTAAGCAGTTTCCACAAACAGCAGGGCTGGATGTTATTACTTTATGACAATATCTGGCATCCATTACAAAATGTGGTACAGTAGTCTCAGCTGACTCATCATGATCATGTACACTGCTTGGGGGTTATAGAACTCTAATTGAAGGGCCCCCTTTACCTTGCACCCACCCTTGTTTGTCCCTGAGCAAAAACTTAGAAGCCACAAAGGAATCCAAGCAAAACAAATCAACATGAGCTGTTAACTGTAACAATATTTAACATAGAACAGAAATGAATACATGAAATACAGTAACATAAGTGTACTGACAATATGGCCCATTTCAAATAGCTCATACTCCTTTTTTACCAACATCATGCAGACAAACGCAAGCTGCACATAATGTCCGCACAGGGTTCCTGGCGTCTTCCCATTGGGCTGAAACTGACTTTAAAAAACCAGACTGAGATTGAATTCAGAAGATGTTTCCACATACTTAGCCCACACCATATCCGCTTCAGGCTTAAGCAGGTAACAGTAGGATGTCTCAAGAAAAGGATGGTGAAGAGAGTGACAGGAAAGTGAATGGCATTCCACAAACCCATTCTGTGACATCAGTCCAATTATTCACAAAACATGGCATGCCCCAAAGGAGATATCATGAACCTCTTTTAGTCCCGTTGACAAGACACCACTACACACATCAGGCCCAAGCGTTTAGGGGTTGGAGAGAGTGTGGAGGCCCACTCACCCATAACTGTTGCAGAGGAAGGAAGGGGAGCATGGAGAAAATTGTAACTTAAGCACATGTGGAGAATGGCACAGTGTAACAGCTGTGTGTACATGTGGTGGGTGAACGTAATGGAGGAGAGGTATAAATGAGGATATTTCATCTCTCCTTTTCAAACTCGGGCATTTGACTTGTATATTGCTCATTATAATAAGTGGAAGTGTTGTCTGTGCTAGTGACTGGTGTATTGTTAATGGTATATCATATGTATACATGTATGACAACCCCATATTTCAATAGCTTCACTTTTCAGGAAAAATATATTTGCAGACATATTTAACTCTGCAATTATAAGATGACCCCCCCCCCCCCACTCCCCCTATTCCCCATTTTTCAATTTCTTCCTTTTTCAGGAAAAATATTTTTCCCCAACTATTTAACCCTGCAATTATAAGTTTCCCCCCCCCCCCCCCAATCCCTCTCATCACCATTTTTCAGATCATTGATTAGGAAAAGAATGATCATGTATTCAGGTAAATGGTTTACTATTTAATCACTTTTTTATGTGGTACATACCACACTTAGCTGCTGTGTACTACTAAGATTGTCTCATTTCAGGATTTTAAAAATTGGCATATGATTCAGTTGGCAACAATAACACATTTATGTAAATACAATCACAATAGACATATCCATACAGACCTCATGTTTGTGATGTAATATATAGGAATTTTCAGTGTTGTGAGATGCTTATGGGGTTTTGATTGGTATACTGAGTTATAATTTACCAACATGATTTGTTCACAATTTGAGTCTTGTGCAATAGGGTTGTAATTTCTTCATTAAATCCTTTGTTGTCATGGGTCATTGTAAGATATTCATAAGGATATCTTGTTTAATTCAGGCCACATTATTTATGTTGCCAAATGCAAATGTGGCTATAGTGTATGTGTACTATGATAACAATTTTTATGCTGTTCATAAACAGTCATTACAGTGAACCTGTGCTTATTTGTTTTAAGATAGACAAAACTTTTACTTATGTTAAATAATTATTCAGGGACTTGGTGCTCATGATTAATTTATGTTGTGAGAATTCTATTTTATTGAAAGTGGGAGTACACAGTCCTCCATAGTGACTGATAGTGCAGCTATACTGAGGTAAGGTATATTTTGTGACTTAAATGCTCAGTTGTTAGGCTTAACTTATGTACTGTTTATGGCCTTGAAATTATTTTGTAGGAATTAACCTCTTGGCGCTGGAATTATTTGCTCATTGTACTCTGCAAAAGACTTGGGATTTAAGTGGCCAACCATTACTTTGCATTTTCTTGGTCGATGACTTTATGTGATGTTCAGTTTTCTCAACATCATGCTTTGTGTTGACTGAAGGTGTCTTTTGATGCCAAAGGCTTAAATCTGTTTGCCTCATGAATAGTGTTGGGAATGCAGTAAAACTTCTGTCCTTCATTTCTCATGGGACCACAGAATGAGAATCATAAATGTGGAAAATTATGGAGGCGGGAAAGCATTAAAATATGTCAGAAGCACAATAAAACAACAAAGAAATGACAATTTAAGTTTTCCACTCTGCGTACAAAATAATCAACAAGTAAAGAGTCATGTTAATACCTGTGTGGGCATCTCTCTC
>Ga0131853_10007114_pt1 | contig 20209 bp, 14 predicted proteins | sample TergutLab28metaG_FD_92764 | JGI IMG/M metagenome (GOLD analysis project Ga0131853, IMG submission 92764) | Labiotermes labralis P1 segment gut microbial communities from Petit-Saut dam, French Guiana - Lab288 P1 (version 2) (version 2) | ecosystem: Host-associated > Arthropoda: Insects >... | reverse complement strand
TTAAGGGCTAGCTATTTGCATGCGCGCGCATGTGGTTTAGAGATCTCTACATACGCTTATCTTGACATACCGACTCAAAACAGGAGTCAGATACAACGCTATGAAGCAGAACAGACACAGATAGTAATACAATATACATGAATATAAACCAGACAATAACGCTATTTGTGGGGGGGGGGGTTGTTCTCCTGTTTTAATTTGGTTTGTCAAGATATGCGTATGTAGAGATCTCTACACCACGCGCGCGCGCATGCCCTTAAGTTCCTTAGACAATCTGATGATGGCCAATACAGGCCAAAACATGTAGTTGTTTCCATCGCATAGTCATTAAATACACCTCAGTGATACCTTTTTCTCAATTTAGTGGTTTTGTTTACAGTTTTGATGTGTGTGTGTGTGTGTTGTGTTGTGTAAATGATGCTGTAGTGCCCCCGGGTATAAGTGCGCCTACGCTAATACCGCGATTTGGCACTGAGTGGAATTATACTAGGAAATTCCCACTCTAAGAACGCCGTTACATAAATTAATAATCGCTTCCACCAGACGACATCAAATCTACTAATATCTTCAAATTACTCTCAACTTTATCAATGGGTATTCGAAATTCAGGATTCAAGCGTAATTTAACATAATCTCAATTAAATATCGAATTTCCAAACAAATATACCTATGTTTTAATTTACGAAACAAACTATCAAATATCGCTTTCAGTAAACTTAGCAAATTCCTAATAAATACAAAATTTAAATCTAAAATTAATTAAAATGTTTGCCTTGCCTCTTTGTATAATCATGGTGTAAATTGTGCAAATTTAGAATCTAAAGGTTCAGTTGTACAACGAATAAAATTGCCAAAATTGCTCAGCCCACGAACAAAAGTTTATAACGAAATAATAATTTCAATGCAGTCAACAAGACTCACCTTTTTAACCTTTTGGCGCCAGAATTATTTTTTTAACTTTAGCACACCCTGTATATAAAATGTGAATAATACAGGAACAAAATACGTTAGAATTATGAAACAAACTGCATTTTGAAGGAAAAAAAAAAACGGAGAGTATACACCATGTTTAAAATATTCAGTACTGATATTTGTTGAATAAATATATAAAATGCAACTTTGGAGGTTAGTGGTGCGGTACGTCAACTATAGTTGACGTTAGGCGTCTAAAGGTTAACAATAAAGAACAGCTGCACTTTATCATTTGAGTCACTCTTCTACTTGTCAATTGTACATTAATTCACTTGTTATAATTCTTCAACTTGTAGGCACCATACAGCCTGAAATGCACAGCAGTTCGGTGAGCAAACACTACATCAGTATGTGAGCTAGTGTGTCTGATTTACATGCAAGCAGTAAAATTTATAAAAACAACTTTGTAACTAAAGCACTCTTTAAAGTTTAATAAACCCTGAGGCGACGTCGCTGCACGTTCAGGTGTAGTTCGAGTATAATGAACTGCTTACTTACGCAGCGTTTGCAACTACCGTTTCCTGTTAACGAAAGTATCGTGTAATGTAACACTAAAATGTACAATATATTACATATTTATAATGAACCTTATAAGTACGGTCTGCAAGTACAGTCTGCATTCGTTACAATGCCGTTAGTATGCTGATGGAAGTGCATTGATGTCAGAACCGGTGCGAATTATCATAGCATTCTAATACTGATTTGGAGCACATGGTGTAGTAGGTTGAGGCACTGCTGTACGGGTCAGAAGGTTGTGGGTTCGATTCCCGATCGTGTCACTTGGATTTTTTATTGACATAATCCTTCCAGCCGCACTATGGCCCTGGGGTCAATTTAGCCCGTAATAGAAATGGGTACAAGGAATATTTTTTGGGGGGGTAAGGGTGGCCGGTGTGTAGGGCTGACAACCTTACCACCTTCCTGTGCCGATCGTCTTGAAACCTGGGAACCTTAACCTCGTGGATCCCTCAGGGCCTGTCCAGGCTTGTAATGGGATTGCTATACCTTTTTATTATTGATTCACAAAAGTGTGCATGTGATTGGTCGGAAAACCCATCAGAGGAGTCAGTTACATAGGAGCATCAAATTCAACTATTATTGGTTGATCACAAATCTTTAGTGTAAACTATTTTGTAATTGGTTATTGTACGTCACACAGTCAGAAGCATTTACTCACAGAATGTCTTCTGTGTTGCAACCAGTTGTAGTTAATTTTCAGTTTTTTGGTTTGTGTACTGTTGTTTATGATGTAATCATGAGGTCCGTCATCCCCGTTGTGTTCTATGAAATATTAATTATATTTATTGGTAGAATATAAAGTGTTTTCTACATAAGGTACAACTACATGTTTCAGTGCTTGATAATGGCCATCTTCAGGGTGTACATAAAATACCTATTGAACTGTTATACGAAACGTACATGGGCTGTTTATATGGGGAAGGGAGGGGGTAAAGTGGGCAAAACCGTTTCTGTTATCCGTGCCCGTAGTTCTTCCAAACTTGCAGGAAGAGGTGGAACAAAAGCTTTGTCTTTAACATATCCCCACGCAGAAAAGTCCGGGGTGTTGAATCAGGTGATCGTGGTGGCCGAGCTATCGTTCCACCACGTCCATATGGTATACAACTCCACGATGACTGGCAGGTTTTCTAAGCAGCTGTGCACCAATGGAATGCCATCTGGCAGTTTGAATGAAAACTTGAGGACTAGGCACGACTTTTGAAACATACCTGACCGTATTGTTGGGTCTAGTTCAGAAGTTCAGACAGCAGATTTTTGTGTAACATATATATATATAGGTAAAGATAAAGTGATCCTGTTACAGGCCCGGTGTGGCCCAGAGGGTGGGTAGAGGTATAGCTTTACTCTTTCATGACCGCGGCACTAGAAGGGGGTGAGTGATCAGTAACATGCCTCGGCTGCACTTTACCCCCGGGAAAGACCTGGTACCACATTTACAGGAGGCTGGTTGGGCCCCAGGGCCAGTCTGGACTGGCGGAAAATCTTGTCCCCACCGGGATTCAATCCTGGACCGTCCAGCCTGTAGTCAGTCACCATACCGACTGAGCTACCCGGCCCACAACTTATATATGTGTAATATCTCAATTAACTCACAATTTCACTAGCAGGCAGCAGATTTACACAGATTATACGTACCAGTTTTTACAAGAATTTGTATTCCAAATAATTTGCACTGTGTTCACACTTTAAAAGTTGCACTGAAACAAAAGAATGGCCTTCTTGAGACATACAGTTTGGCTGAACAGATTGTAATGGCAGACAATGCCTTGTGCAGTTTCTCAGTTTTTTTAAATGTTGCTGTAAAATATTTTATGAGATGAGATGGAATTAATCAGTTATGAATCAATAAGTTTTAAAATTTAATATGTTCCATGTCTGTGTATTAAATGGTAAGCTCAGTCAGTGGCGTGCTGAGGGGGGGGTTTGGGGCCTTCAACCGCCCCCTCCAAATTCCGAATTCCCTCCAAAATCGTGCCAAACTCAACCCGATTGTGAAAACTATTAAAAATTGCTGAATTTAGGATGCCATCACCACAAGATGTTTGGGAAAAAGGCTGTAAAATTCTAAAACTACCGCCGGTTCGCAATTGTTTTACATTAGCAATGACACGTAAATTGGTTGTCTTCATAAATAGTTTTAAAGTACCAAATATTAAGAAGATTTTACTATATGAAATGAAATTTCTTGTACCAAATTACAGCTGCCTCCAGAACCCCTGACTAGGGGGCTACTGCCCCCAGATCCCATTCCTCTGCCCTCAACTGAATTTGTTGAACCCCCCCGCCCCCGAACAATTCCTGGGTACGCCACTGATCTCAGTTCACACAATACAACCAACAGATGTATTTATCACATTTTCTCCATTATCGACATGTTTCAGTCACCATCACGATCGTCATGGTAACTTACAAGATTACGATTACAATTTTTAAATATTTCGAGTGTCTGTTCCCTGGACGAATGGTAATGACAACATGTCTACTATTCCAATGAAGTTGCTCACTGTGCTGCAGCTGATTTTTTGGTTGGTTGAGACGAATATATTTTGAACAAAAATTGTGCAGATTTGTGAAGGAAATGAAGAATCAAAAAGCCTCCAGGCTTCTGAAACAGTCACTAGCATAACAGTAGAGTGTTCACTGGTGTGTCCTGTGATTGTCTTTCAATCTGAGTTCCACTTGATTTGCTATACATTTATGTGTATTTGTGTGGGCCGGGATAGCTCAGTCAGTAGAACGACTGGCTACGGGTTGGGTGGGCCTGGGATCAAATCCTGGTGGGTGCGAGATTTTCCGCACTCGTCCGTACTGGCCCTCAGTTCCACCCAGCCCCCCATTCAATGGGTAGTGGGTCTTTCTTGGGGGTAAAGCAGCTGGGGCGTGGCATTCACCAACTACCCCATCTAGTGCCGAGATTAAAGGAATTGTAGAGCTATACCTCTTCTCCCCCTCTGGACCTTTGTTGCCTGTTTTGGGTGAACTTTACGTTTATGTGCATATGGTAAGCTCTGAGGGGTCATGTGTAAATGAAATAGTGTTAATAGTGCTAACAGTGCTACTGCCACCTCCAACACTACAGTGATACCTCGGTTAATGAAGATAATTCGTTGCGGAATCACATTCGTTAGCCGAAATCTTCATCAGCCGAAACACACACACAGATGGGAAAGATAAGTTCCTGGAATGGCCCGACCATTCATGTTTGCTGCTTTATGTTAGCGCGCATATCCACTAAAACATTCGTTAGCCGAGTCCGAAAAACAGCGAAAAAATCTTTGTTAGCCGAAAAATTCATTAGCAGGGTCACTCGTTAGCTGAGATATCACTGTAATTGCCTGTCTTTTTTTTTTTTTTTTAACTTCCAGTTGATTGCAGGTGATTTTGAACCTGTGACTTGTCTTACTATTGGGACAATACAGCAATTACATTTTTGTTTGAAGAACACTGATTAAAATTTCTGTATTCTTTTCAGATTGAAGAGTGTAATCGATAGAATGATGCCGTCTGTTCTGGAGAATTATTCAAAAGAATGCCAGAGAGCTGCTGAAGAAAAGTAAGTGCTACTTAATGTTTTGCTTGTGCTTTAAGTACAGAATGCCCTTTGTTTGCAGATAAAAAGATAGAATTTGTCTTGATACTAATAAACACCGCATATGTTAAAACTGTGAGGAAATTGAGATGACATTTTATGGCAATTTGAAGTACATACAGTGCCGGATAAAGGAGTGTGATTAAGGAAACTGTTGGTTTGGGCCCTGTCTTTTTTGAAGTCCCTGACTTAAGAGGATCATTTGTTCACAGAATTACATATAAATGTATTGAAAATTTCTTCTTGGTGTGGAGATTGCATTTTTGAGATTCAGTTCTAAACTTGGTATAATGTGGTGAACTTAACGCATCATTTTACATATTGCTGCAAAAACTGTTGAGTTCTGTATGGTTTTGTTAATGGTGTGGCATGTAGCACAGCAATATTCTTCTTCTCCTCCTCCTCCTTCTTCTCCTCCTCCTCCTCCTCCTCCTCCTCTTCACCTTCTCCTCACTCTCCCCCTCCCTTCTCATTCTCCTCCTCCTTACCTTCTCCCCTCCTCCACCTCATTCTCCTCCTCGTTCTCCCCTCCCCTCCCCTTCCCATTCTCCTCTTCCTCCCCTTCACATTCTTCTCTTCCTCCCCTTCACATTCTCCTCCTCTTCCTCCCCTCCCCTCCCTGCCTCCCCCTCTCCAATGCTTCCTCCTCCTCCCCCTCCTTCATATCCTTCCTCTCCTCCCCTTCTACTAGTTCTCCTTTTACTTCTCCTCCTACTTCTCCTTGTTCCTCTTCTCCCTCCTCCACATCTTCTCTTCATTTCCTCCTCTTCTTCCTCTTCTTCCTCCTCTTCCTCTCCTTCCTCTTTCTCTTCTCCCTCTTCTTCTCCCTATTCTTCTTCCTCTTCTTCCTCTTACACTTCCTCTTCTTCCTCTTCCCCCTCTTCTTCTCCTTCCCTTTCCTCTTTCTCTTCTTCCTCTTCTTTTTCTTCCTTTTTTCCTTACTTATTTAATTACTTTACTTTATCCATTGTTGACTTCCAAGTAAAATGTTCTGGAGGTCTTTCTGCTTCGCTCATCAGGTGTGGGAACTGAACTGACCCTGACTGACCTAACTGGTGTACCACTTAAAAAGGTATGTTCCTGGTCAGTAGGGCCCTTGTAGGGATGTGCGCCTCATAAAGCTGCGATGATTGTCAAAACCTTATCAAAATTGAACTTTAGACTGGTATGGACCCAATATATACCCAGGATTTAGGAGGCTGTAAAAGTAAAAAAAACTCATGTTGCCAAGACCCTTAATCCTTTTACGTTTCTTGTAGTGTGTAAATTTTGAAAGGCTGTTCCTAAAAGTGCTTGGTGACTGCTGATAGCTTGTTCCAGTAAATCTGCCCCTTAGTTTCAATTTCCACCTTCTAAAGACACAAGCAGAGCTTGCTTTGGAAGCTTGCGTTTTGGTTATAAGTCATTGATGAATAAAATTAAAGACCAAAAAAGGGGTGGGGGTGGGAAGGGGAGGTCTCCCTGCTGTTTGCGTTTGTTTTCATCTTTCGAACCAGTTGGCGATTGTTACAAAGTTCACGAAACTTATTACACAATTGTTCTTTGTAGTTTCCTACAATTGACAGGACTAGTGCCACTTGTTACAGGACCCTGAAATTGCATATAATAGTAGATGTTTTGAAAAAAACTGTGGTAATTATGTTTATGCATTCTCCGTCTCTCTCTCTCTCTCTCTCTCTCTCTCGTGTTTGTAAAAATTATGACACAGTGACCATATAAAATATTCATTAAATCTTGGATTGACAGCGAAAACTAGTAGTGAGCTGACCTATCAGGTAAATTTAATTTATAGTCTGATTATAAACTTTCATGGCCTGAATACAGCTTTCAGAGTACATAGGATTGGAAGGCTCTGTAGTATGTGACTTGTCACTGAGGACACGCTGTAGTTACGTTCCATCCCCACTGCAGGGAACTTAGGGCAGCCTGGGTGGGAGGGTTGGTGGTGATGTTGTTGTAAGCAGATTCACACTTGTGTTTCTGTTGAAAAACGTGCATATTTTTCCTCCTCCTCATCACTTCCATACTACTTAGTGCTTCATATTGTTGTCGAGCCCCTACATTGTCACTGACTCAGTTGCTAGTTGGGCCGTCACCGTTGATCCTCCTCATTGCTTGTCCCCCACGTAATATTTTGTTCCCATTCTTTGTTTGCGAGCAGTGGTTCTGAGACTTTTTGTCCGTAACCAAAAATTTTAAATCACAGTGGCCTTTCAACCCATGTATTACCAGAATTAGTACCAGAACCTACTCAGGTCTCAAGTGCATTGTTGCATATTCATAATTTAATATTCTGAAAGTATTTAGGATTTTCAGGGAGTTTACCACTTACCAGAAGGCTCTGTGACGCAAGGCTTAAGAATTTTTATGGTGTTTTATGATCTTTATGTGATCGATCTCAATTTATCTCACTTGGTACAGTAATTGGATTTTGAAAAGTGCATTTCTCTCTAAGTTACATGCCTCAATTTTCTATGATTGGTTATCTTGTAGCAGAATGTAGCAGTCCCTTGACATCTGCAGGCTTCATTTGTCTGCAATTCTACATTTGTGACATTGGAAACAGGTTTTATGGCTTCCGGTTTGATGTTACGATGCATCTTTTTGTATCTTGCATCTAATGCTACATCCCCCCCCCCCCTTGAAGGAAAGGGCTGTTTAGGTTTTCTTGAGTGTTAACAGTGGGTACAGTTGCTCTGTCCTCCTAGAGCCCACACCATTGTCCCGGTTACCCATGTGGTCACGGTTTGGTAAACAGCATCGTTTTGGTGTTCTTCATGAATTTAATCCCCGTGATTGGTGGGAAAATGCTGTACATTGTTTTGATCCAAGAATTTCAAAGTGCTTAGCTTTCCTAGTGGGAGACAGTGATGTGCTCTCTTCAGGGAATTTTGTGTACTCTCTTCAGGGAATTTTGTGCGCTCTCTTCAGGGAATTTTGTGCGCTCTCTTCAGGGAATTTTGTGCGCTCTTCGGGGAATTTTGTGTGCTCTCTTCGGGGAATTTTGTGTACTCTCTTCAGGGAATTTTGTGTGCTCTCTTCAGGGAATTTTGTGCGCTCTCTTTGGGGAATTTTGTGTGCTGTCTTCAGGGAATTTTGTCCTCGGGGTTCTGTTTTTTTTATCAGAGTCGTGAGTGAAAGAACAAATGGAATTTAGAAGGCCTTCCACAGTAGGCAGGAAACATCATGTCTGTCATATTGTAGTAGATCGGAATTTGTTGTGTTTGCAGGAAAGACATGGTAAATTCTGCATGACAGCGGTGAAAGAAATATTTTGTTAAGGGGTGACGTTTTAATGGCCGTTTGACCCCGTGAGCGATGTGATGTGTGGGTTCAGATCTCTTGAACACTGGTGTACGCACAGTGAACACGCGGGCTTCTGAATTGCAGGAAATTAGAAAGGAAGCCGTTAATTTTAGAGAGGAAGTACAGTGGAACTTGGTCACAATGTAACGGAAGGGACCGCATAAATTTTGTCGCTATAATGAGTGTTGTTGTGAGCAAGGTGTGTGGTAAAAGTGAAGGAGAAATATATATATATATTTTTTTTTCACAAAATACACTCCTGTGGGCATATTACTTAAATGTGTGCGTTATGATCCGTTTTGAATTAAAATTACAAGTAAAGTTCAGAAAGAATAAAAATTACTCTAATGTAATATGTAAATTTTCCGTATAGGCTTATGCTTAAAAAAAACCGTAACTTATGATTAAAGTTTAGGAAGAACAAAAATTACTGTAAGAGGAAGATGGCCGACCGGTTCCTTGTCACTTCTGTGTTGCTGAATGCACTTAAGCAGTGCTTCTTTGATGTCATTTCGTTAATACTTACAAAATTGCGTTATTCTCAATCCATTCTGTTCGAACGCACTTTCCGATCGTGGTCCTTTTTTTTCCGGATCGTTTGGATCATAGAATGTAGAGGGTCAAGTTTCAGGTACATGTTGACTTTTTTCCATTTCCTGTTACATCACACTACCTTTTTGTTTGACGCTCAGAACCTTCTCTTGTTCATCACTCTGGCCATATTATCACTCTACCAGTCTCCTGTTTACTGTAGGTATAGAAAAGTAAGGGGTAACTTTACACATAAAGTGAATGACTTAAGGGATATTTGCTCTTCTGGGTTATTGTGCTGTGTAGAATGGTAGTTAGCTGTCGACACTTTGGCACAACCTGTTGGTCCTGTTTTCTAGGGTGAAGCACTCCAAATCAGGAAGGACCAAGCAGTTCATGAAATGTCATTATGTACCAATGTGCACTTTGTAACATCCTAGAAGATAAAAAAAATCCTTTACAGTGTGATAGAAGCCTGAAATCATGAATTACAGTTATTGGTATCATTTTTCTAAATCTGGAATTTATATAACTACCTGGAAGACTAGAGGAGTTGTTTTCTCAAACGTGAGGAGAGGGTTAAATACTCAAAATAGCCTGCTTTTTGGAAAATTGTATTGGAACCAGTAACTGACAATGTCATAATATCTCTGGGGTAGATGCTGTTATGTACATTGTACTAAGTAAGGCATGTGCCTTGTAGGGAATTAGTTGGTTCCACGGAGTGTATAGTGTAAAAGGCCCCATACACTCCTAAGTCAAACTGTGCAGTTTAACTGTGTAAAAAAAGACTGCATGAAAAACTGAACTGAATGTTCTCTGGCACAGCACAGGTTTCCCATCAGGTATGTCAGTTTTTTTTTGTCAGTTCTGTGTTTATTCTTATGTGCGTGACTGTGATGGATATAAACAAGGCTGTTGTTTGCTGTTTGCAAGCCACATCGGCCATGTTTTCCGTGTCCCAAAGTTCAGGTAACGATCTGTATGCTTCAGTGAACACAAGGGTCACCTCTCTTATATTAATTTTGGAAGGTGGTGTGCCTTGAGATGATGCCATCGTGGTGTCTGCAGGTAAACGTTAGGAAACTGTGGGATTCCCTGAATGAACTACGCAGTTCACTGTGTGAAAGGCGACTGGAAAGGACAGTTCCGAGACCTGTGCTATTGCCCGTCGAAACAGCGCAGTTAACTCAGTTTTTCCGTCAGGTGTGACATCACACAGTAAAATCGCTCGGTTCGACTGAGAGCGTATAGGGGCGCTTTATATAAAAGAGGTGCCGCGCAAACCAAGGCCGTTATAAGCAGAGCTCGGCCGTATTTTTGAAGATAGTGTTCACAGTGAAATTGTTGAGCCAGATTGATATTTTGACTGGTTCGCATGAATCTTGCACTTCCATTAGCCTTATCCGGCACTGAGTATGTATTCAGACAATGATTCAAGAGTTGGCCTTCGTTAAATACAGTCATAAAGTCGTTCTTAACATTTTTGTTTTACACTCTTGTCACTACACATTAGTTTTTTTTTTTTAAAAACATGTTGCTTCATCCAGGTGTGATTGCTGACATGTTCTTTTGTTTCTTTTCAAACAGCCCACAAATATACTGGGAGTTGTATAGGTACTACTGGTAAGAGACCCCCCATAATGGGATATTAATTAAAATTGGGGCTTTTACACCAGTGGTGCTTTGCCTTATTTTCATATGCTTGGTACACCAATGCTTTTTTTGATTTGTTATATAGGCATGAGGAATGGGGACGTTTTATAACCATTTCTGTCTTGGTTGATGAAGGACCAGTTCACAGTGATGGGTTTAGAATGTGTTTGGATGTAAGGAAATAGTCTGCTACCGGATCGGGCGTCATGAGCCGCCAGGTGTTAACGCATTTTTTGTGTGTTGTGTGAAATGAATAACCCCATTTCAGACAACAGCTGACATTGCTTTTGCAACTTTTTTCCCTGTGGTTTGTATATATATGTTTTAGTCTTTAAACACATTGTACATATGAAATAGGATTAAAATACAACACGTCAGTCGATAACACAACACTTATTTATATACAAAAATAGTGTATTTTGTCAGGGTGACGTGTTTTAGACCTTATAAGGTCATCCACAGGCCCTCCAAGAAGACAGATCCAAGAGCTGTTTGTGTTTCGTTGCATTGTGGGATCCCAAATGCTTACAAGTTTTTGTTAGAGATGTAAGCATTTGGGATCCCACAATGCAGTGAAACATAAACGACTCTTGGATCTGTCTTCTTGGACGGCCTGTGGATGACCTTATAAGGTTGAAACATGTCGCCCTGACAAAATATACTATTTTTTTATATAAATAAAGTGTTTTGTTATCGACTGATGTGTTGTATTTGTATGGTATAACACTTCGGGATGGAAAACATAAAAAATAAAGAGAATTCCTCACTTAGAAGCGTGTAGTATACACCATATGTGATGTTTTATGTACTGAGGACAAAGTTTTATGTGTTTGTAACTGCCATGTTCGACTCTCTGCTCGGATTTCCCACGTTCTTTTTCGTTCGGATGAGCGGGGATGAGGGGACATTTTGGCTTAGCCTTCGAGTTAAGCTTGGGTCATACAATAAAGCTTCCCATTCTGTTATCATGGGGCCACGGTAGCACAATGATTAAGGTGCTGTGCTACAAATCGGGAGGTCGCTGGTTCAATCCCAGGTTGTGTCAGTGGATTTTTCATTGACATAAAATTCTTCCGATCGCACTACGGCCCTGGGTTCAACTCAGCCTCTAACAGAAATGAGTACCAGGAGTATTTCCTGGGGGTAAAGGCGGCAGGTGTGTAAGGCTGACAACCTTACCACCATCCTTTGCCGTTGTCATGAAATCTGGGAACCTTAACTTCCTGGAACCCTCTGGGCCTGTTCAGGCCTGTAATGGGACTGCTTTACCTTTATTCTGTTATCATCACATTTGAGTTAGTGAAGTATGTTAACTTTATGGATTATCTTTGTCAGGCTCACCTTCGAATAATTATATTATGATTTTAAAAGTGACTTAAGCATTACCCAACTGCCTTTAGAAACTTCATGTTTCTTTGTTCATGGTATGCACTCATAGTGATGCTTATACGTGGGCCATTGGTAGTGTCTGGTTTTTTCCTCTGTTTACATGTCCGTTGTATCTTCTTTATATGTCACAAAACTCGTGTTATCCAAATATAATACAAAAATTTCCAAATGTACCGAAAAAATAGGAACTCACTCTAAATGCTGCCCTGTGCACTAAGCCATGACAATCGTACAAGTGCAGGATAAGGGCCCGGTGTTGGATATTCACTAAAAGTATCACACAAGCAGCTGTGGTGGTCTAGCGGTAGCGTGCTGCCTTTAAGTACCCAAGTTCGCAGGTTCAAACCCGGCCGAAGCCGTCAGGATTTTTCAGAGCGGGAAAATCCTCAGCACGCCTCCCTTCGGAAGGGAAGTAAAGCCGTGGGTCCCACGTCGCAGATTTGCGGCATGTAAAAGATCCCTGAATTGACGTGGAACTCGCAATCTCAGGCAAAAATTACCGGTTAATTCTCGCCCAGGTAGTTCCACCTTTCGCTACTAGGATCTCTCGCGTCGTTGTGGACGTGGGGGTACCTGGCGGCAAACGTGGGAACGTCCAAACAGCAGGGGGGATAGGGTGAGTACAATAAGCCTACTAGGCTGCAGTACATCTGTGGCATTAGCCACGGGCCCTACTGACGAAGAAGAAGAAGAAGAAGAAAAGTATCATGCACATAGAAATCACTTTACGTTGCGTATGTGTGTGTCATTTTCCTGCACACATTTTTCATTTCTTCAGCTCTCAATAAATCATTCATGTAAACAATGTATGATTAAATTGGATTTGTCATCGCTCAAGGTGTCATCTTCAGACATAATTCGTTCATAATTCTTAGCCCTGCTCCACATTCCCAGAATGATAAATTTGTGATAAAAAGAAGATAATGGATGTCCTTGGAACATGCAGTAGTGGTAACTTGCCTGTACTATAATTACCTTTGACTTATGACATGTCGCCAAACATGGGCCATGTGTGGTTGAGTATGGGGTGATGGGGAGGCTAAGTTGTAAGGTGGCAAACCTCTGAACTGTTCTGTGTATGTTAGTATAGCATTCTTTCATATCATTCTGTTTGCTTCCACTTGAGTTTGACTACAAAAGGTTGTAGATATATAGTGATATTTTTGCTGCTGTTTATTATGTGATATAGATATATGTTAACTGCAATTGGGTTGACAGCCAGTGGCAGTAGCACAGTACACATTTACACACAAACAATACATAGAACAACACAATTAACTAATTGGGAAGAGTGTGGGCCGTGCCCCATCTTTGTGATTTATACCCTGGCATTTGCCTTACAACTGAGGAAGAGGCATGGAAAAGCCTCAGTCAAGGTAGAGCACGGAAGAACCTCAGTCAGGGTTGTAATTTGTTCTGACCATAAAATCGTTGAAACCGTGTTCTACAAATGTGAAATACTACTGTACAAAAAAAATGTGAATGACCACAACAATTTTCGTAGAGTGTTGGAGGTCTAAACATTTTGTTGTTCGTGGACACCTGTGTTGTTCATCTGCAACACACATCGTTGTAAAGAATGTAAGAGTTGTGTATCACCGAACCGCACAAGCACGATGGCTAGACTCTGAGGAAGATGGCACCTTAAGTTCTATTGTGACCGTATGTGCTGCGCTACACACGCACATGATGCTTGCAGTGTAGGTAAATTGTGTGGCGACAGCAGAGAGGAGGCCGTAGTTCACGTTACTGGCGAAACTGGTGAAGAATTCTTTTATGCAGATGGTGTTTTTGTGGTCATGACAAACAGAATATTTTTGTACTTCGAATTTGCTCTGTTTAGTCTGAAATGCGAGATTTCGAAGTAAACAGTTGTCAAGTATAAATTCTGTGTGGGGAAAGTTCTTTACCTGCAGGAACTAGTGTAACTTTATGCCTGTTTGTGTTATTGTTGTAGACTTAAGAGCAAAACGTAAAATTTGTGTTGTTTCATTTTCGTATGTTTCTGCCATATTTAGTGCTTATGCCACAACTCTTGTTTTCCCTCTTTCGTTATTTGTTCTTTGCAAGCTTCTTCATAACTGATGGATTGAGGTTGCACTGCATATATGATGCAAAGAAAAAACGGATGTTCTAAATGACTGAAACGTTATGAACAGTTGATTTATTGTTTGCTGTGTCGATAGAAACGGCAAATGCCGCGACACCAACACGCAGGTGGCGGAGTTAAGCCAAGTTGCAAAGTAATAAGTACATATAACTCTGTATGGGCCGGGTAGCTGATTCAGTATAGCGACTGACTACGGGCTGGACGGTCCGGGATTGAATCCCGGTGGGGACGAGGTTTTCTGCCCTTCCAGACCGGCCCTGGGGCCCACCCAGCCTCCTGTAAAATGGGTACCGGGTCTTTCCTGGGAGTAAAGTGCGGCAGGGGCGTGCTGCTGACCACTCACCCCCTTCTAGTGCCGCGGTCATGGAAGAGTAGAGCTATACCTCTGCCCACCCTCTGGGTGACACCGGGCCTGTAACGGGATCACTTTACCTTTACGGACAACTGTATAGTGACAACAGATCTTGAGTGTGCCACAAACACACACGATAAGCCACAAGAGTGAATTGTCGGATATAAATGTAAAATATGACAGCTGGATTTAATAGTAATCATGCAGTTTGACAGTAAAGAAGATGCAAAGATGAAGGACATAAACGTGAACATTGAGAGGAAGCATTGGTGAGGCAACATGATGTAAACCAATAGACATGAAGTACAGTGTGTATGGAACATGCAAGAATCACAGTGAACAGAGACAAAATATCAGTGACTACCGAACTTCCACTAATTTCAAGAGGGTGGACCTTAAGGGGTGTATATATGTAGGTCGTAAGATGTACAGGCTAAATACAGGGTGAGCATAAATTCTTTCCCTGATTGCAAACATTTATTACAAGAAAACTTCACATTGCACCTCAGTAGAGTTTCAGCTGTGGATAATTTTCCAACAAGATGGTGCACCTCCACACTGGAGTTCACATGTTCGTCGGTTTTTGGATGCATAATTTCCAAACAGGTGGATTGGGAGAGATGGTCCGACACCCTGGCCACCACGATCGCCGGTTATCACCCCCCTTGACTTCTTTTTATGGCGGTATGTTGAGGACAAAGTGTTTTCGACACCAGTTCCAGATATTACAAATTTGAAGGCAATAATAACGGATGCTTTTGCTACAGTAACTGAACACATGTTGGAGAATATGCGGAATGAAATTGATTATCGATGAGACGTTCTCCATGCAACGAAAGGAGCACATGTTGAAGTGTACTAATGTGTTGTAAAAAAAATTCTAGAGTTACATTAAAAAAAAAAATGTTTGTATTCTACTTACAGTAGTTTTCTTATAATAAATGTTTGTAATCAAGGAAAGTATTTATGCTCACTCTCTATATTAAATATTATAGCCAACTGACAGGATGCACAGTGGAAAGATTCCAATTTTAGGCTCTTTTAACCCTTCGATGGCGGAATTAAATCTTTGACGCTGGAATTAAATCCCCACCCCCCTGGCCATTTTAGTGGCCGTTCGGGTATTTAAAGGGTTCACTGCGCGACATATATATATATATGTCGTTCGGCGGCTAAGGGTTAAGGAGTTTTAATTATCGTATAGTTACGAAGGAAAAGCGTTGACTGTAGTCATTACATTTCATCGTCTGGAAATTTTAAATCTTTAGTTGTTTTAAATGACAGCAAAAACAGCCTGGCAAATATCAACAAATGAAATAATATATGCACAGCGTACCAGTATTATTAACAAATCTAGACGCATCTATGCTCAGGTAGCGGAATGAGAAATTTATGACACAGATGCATGTGTCTGATAAATAAATGTTAAAGTGCATAAAGGTTTTTGGGACATTTCATTGCATTTGCCGTTCCAGAGCTGCACATTACGCAATGGATAAAGTTTATATTGTGAACGTTGTTTGCGGGTGACGAGTGTAACACAGTCCGTAAGAACTGTCATGTTGTAAACATGACGAGTTCTGATGTGTACGTTATATTAAAAGGTGGATAGAGCTGTTGATAACAAACATAAAGAACGCTCAGTGAAACGTTCTCGGGCAGATGGCCGTGTCGATACGCGAAGGTTTTCCATTGTTTCAGGGACTGACTCTTTCCTCATCTTCATGGTGTTGCTGGTGGCTTGGTTGAACCAAAATTGATGACTAGGTGCCATACGCTGTGTTGTGTATACCTCAGTTTGGCATGGGCACTGGGTGGAGTGTGATCCCCTCGGTTACTTAGGGGAGTCAAGAGGTCGTTTTACTTGGCCTGGGAATTGTATTGCTGGTGGTGGGTAGTGTTGCAGTAAACTGATTACCTGCTGTCGTGTTAGAATTCGTGTGAAGCCTGCCTCCCTGTTGAAGTTTTTGGGATGCAATTGAATTTCTATTTGCTATCCAAAAATTTAAAGATCAAGATATATAGAACTATAATTTTGCCTCTTGTTTTGTATGGGTGTGAAACTTGGTCGCTGACATTGCGGGAGGAAAGGAGTTGAGGAGAATACTTGGACCGAGGAGGGATGAGGTAACGGGGGAATGGAGAAGATTGCGTAACGAGGAGCTAAATGATTTGTACTCCTCACCCCTTATTGTTCGGGTGATAAAATCGAGAAGAATGAGATGGGCTGGGCATGTGGCACGTACGGGTGAGGAGAGGGGGGTGTATAGGGTCTTGGTGGGGAAACCGGAGGGAAAGAGGCCACTGGGGAGGCCTAGGCATAGATGGGTGGATAATACTAGGATGGATCTCCAGGAGGTGGGATGTGGGTATATGGACTGGATTGGGCTGGCCCAGGATAGAGACAGATGGCGGACGCTTGTGAGTGTGGTGATGAACTTTAGGGTTCTGTGAAATGCGGGGAATTTCTTGACTAGCTGCAAACCAGTTAGCTTCTCAAGAAGGACTCTGCACCATGGAGTAAGTAAGTAAGTAAGTTGAATTTCTATAGCCTCTTGTATAATTTGGTCCATGTACGTGGTCCTGTTCGGACTGAACAGAATACTAAACAGTTGAAGATCATTTCTTTGTCCTTCAGGTCCTTGTCTACCCCTGTGCCATGCACTTTACAATGCTAATTTTTCTCTCAACTTTCAGCCAGGAAAACTGTCAGACTGCTGATAACACAAATGTTGAGTCATTGGTTCCCATAGCCTCGTATTCCCCACAGGTTCTGAACTTCATGCATCACAGTTTCACCATTTGCTGGATTTTTCAAGAATCTTAACGCCCATGAACAAGGAGGGTTTGCTGTATATCAGACTTTCAGGAGTATGTGGAAATTACCTGTGACAGAAGCAGATGGCTGGGATTAGTTATGAGAAGCATTTGAGACAGTGCATTATGATAGGAGGAAATGATAAACTCATTTGACATGCATTTATTTATGCTCAAACTGGCATTTTTGCACTTGCCTTGCATATATGGAACACTACATCTTGAAGTGGGTTGTAAAATAAGGTACAGTCTCATATGAGACGTCTGAAAACCTCCATTTGGCAGAGGTTACTGGCTTAGTGGCCATACGCGTGTTTAGAGGGAAGCGTGATGTAATTTGATGTAATGTAATGTGCGGTGTAGTTGTCGTAACTTGTTGCAGGGCAGCCTGAGTTTGAATCCAAGAACTACCATCCTTGGATGAAAAGCAGAATGATTTCGTGTCATACATTTAGGTAACTGTTTTGTGTAGGAAGGAAGCGGTTATGGGCGGCGTCTTTGGGATTGAATTCTTTAATTTTATGTTGAGTGGCTGAACAAAACCTGATGATAAAAATGTGTTATACTGTATGTGTCATGCGGACAGAAGTCTCTGTTTGACCAGAAAGTCATGAACTTGCAGTTAGCCATAAAGTTTCTGATGTGAGGGTCCACAGCTTCCCAGCACAAACAACTGGAAATGAGACAATAACAGTGAGGACACATCTTCGTGAGGTTTTGGCAACCATTTAGTTATATATCAGGCACTTAATGTCTCTCTTCAGAAGAGAATATTCAAAAACCCTGTCGCGGTAATGAATTTGATAAGTTGCAGCATGATACCTTTGTGCCTTGATGAACATTGGGTATGCAGTAAAATTCCGTGGTAGGAGCTTATCTCTAAAATGAAATGTTAGTTGGCAGTCTCCCTATCCACCTGTGACCACTGTCCAACTTGTATTAATATCTCGTTGGTTAGTTACTTCCTGGTGCCCGATGGAAATTGTATTGTAGCGTGGGTGTGCAGTTATAAACTCTTAGTAATACATGGCTTAATAGCATGCAGAGGGACACCTTTACTTTACGTTGTACGACTTCCTTTTATGAAGTATTTCTGCTTAATTAGCTTGACTTGTTCATTTCTGTTTTCAAGAACCCTTTATGAAGGTATCTTCTTGCAATATATAACTGTGCAACGTAATACAGTGAAACCTCGATTTTATATTACTAGGGGTGATCAAATGGAGAAGAATGAGATGGGCGGGACATGTAAAGTGTACGGGGTAGAGTAGAGGTTTAGACAGGGTTTTGGTGGGGGAAACCTGAAGGAAAGAGGCCACTTAGAAGACACAAGCATAGGTGGGATGATAATATTAAGATGGATCTTCAGGACGTTGGATGTTGGGGCATGGATGACTCAGGATAGGGACAGGTGGCGGCACTCGTGAATGCGGTGATGAACCTTCGGTTTCCGTAAAATGTAGGGAATTTCTTGACTGGCTGAAAACCAGTTAGCTTCTCAAGAAGGACTCTGCACCATGGAGTAATTAAGTAGGGACCACCTCAAAATTATGTAAAATCAAGGCAAGTGTAAAATCTAGGAAATGAAAGATTGTGTACCCTAAAAATAAGGGGGTTACCATATGAAGAAGACTTGGTAAGCGATTTAAAATATGGACTTCAGCACTTTTGCAGTGTAAATACAATGTGGTAAGAAGGTAAAAATGGTAAAGTTTTTCCTGTCACAGGCCCGGTGTGGCCCAGAGGGTGGGTAGAGGTATAGCTCTACTCTTCCATGACCGTGGCACTAGAAGGGGGTGAGGGGTCAGCAGCATGCCCTGGTCACACTCTACCCCTGGGAAAGACCTGATACCCATTTTACAGGACGCTAGGTGGGCCCCAGGGCTGGTCTGGACGGGCGCAAAATCTTGTCCCCCACTGGGATTTGATCCCGGACCGTCCAGCCTCCACAAATACAACGTGGTACTTATTATATATGTAAGTTGGAAACGACCTTACACTATTATCACAGTATGATGTCACAAACACTCCCATAGGTGGATTCACACCTCAGACATTCTCATGCATTTTGTGATGGTATGCAGTATTACATATTTAACCAGTCAATAAGTGTCACTGTTTCTTTCCTTCAGCTCTCTGTCTGCTTAGTTTACATTGCAGTTAGTTGCACTCTATAGTAATACTGTCCTACATATCAAGTTGGAACATGTACTGTCTGGTCACTTCTAGTGCCATCAGTGCATCCAAAAATGCTACTTCATCTTCTTCTTCCTCTTCATTCTTTTATATTGGTCAACTGCTGTTCCCAACACCTGATTGATGCTCTGGGGTCCACGAACCTCCACAGCACTGTCATGGGTCATGTAGTCCTCGAACTGCACTCCACGAGATCACGAACTGTACCAGTCATATTCATCCTCATTACATGTCCGAAGTGTCGACATCATCGCTGCAGACGTGATCAAGTTGAAAATGCACACTTCGCACAACAGTTCTTGATAGTAGTCAGAGTTGTCAACATGCATGTTTTTGCTATGGAGTGCACAACAGACAGTACAGCGAACTTCGTACGCGGCGCATCTCGGGGAAGTCCGCTAGCTGTCATGGCAACAGTCATTCAAATAAACTCCATTTAATTGCAAAATTAATTCGCAATTCTGAAAGCTGTAGCTTGCTTGTTATGTTAGCATGGAAAAACACAACCTTCATTTTCCTGAGAAATGTTATTTTCTTCGAGTGAACAGCACAGTGAGCAATGACAGTGAACAGCACAGTGAGCAATGACAGTGAACAGCGCAGTGAGCAATGACAGTGAACAGCACAGTGAGCAATGACAGTGAACAGCGCAGTGAGCAATGACAGTGAACAGCACAGTGAGCAATGACAGTGAACAGCACAGTGAGCAATGACAGTGAACAGTGCAGTGAGCAATGACAGTGAACAGCACAGTGAGCAATGACAGTGAACA
>Ga0131853_10007113_pt1 | contig 20209 bp, 12 predicted proteins | sample TergutLab28metaG_FD_92764 | JGI IMG/M metagenome (GOLD analysis project Ga0131853, IMG submission 92764) | Labiotermes labralis P1 segment gut microbial communities from Petit-Saut dam, French Guiana - Lab288 P1 (version 2) (version 2) | ecosystem: Host-associated > Arthropoda: Insects >... | reverse complement strand
TCCAACCAGATGCAACAGTTTGCAGATATTTATTCACTGCAAAGTCACTCTACATGTTTCGGGTGTCACAGCACCCATCATCAGGAGTACTAAAAACTGTAACCGCAACCTCCGGTACAGGTCTGGTACAGCCTGATCGGGCCACGTTGGAGGGAAGTAGCTGCACTTTTAAGTTACTGTTATCCGATACGACAGTATACTAAAATCACTGTATGAAAGATAGTATAAAAAATTTGCTTATTGTAGTTTAAAATTTTCGGTTTAACATATTACCTTGCTTGGAAAATTTTAGAACCGTCATATAACAAGTTCAGTTTATTCAGTCTATACATTTTTGCTTCTGTAACTGAAACGTGTGAGCATTTGGTATCTCACAATGCAGATAAACTAAACAACTCTTGGATCTGTTTTCTTGGAGGGCCTGAGGATGACCAACTAGGTCGAAACATGTCGCCCTGACATATATAACACTGTATGTAAAATAAAAGTTGTGTTATTGACTGACATATAGTATTTATTTGCTAATCACACTCACGTTTTAGGTACATCAGACGGCCTCCCATTTACCAATACTTTTTTCCAGCAGATAAGCTACCAGATATAAAACGTGATTAAGAATAGGTTGAATCAATCATCCACAGCAGTCCGATATTTTGTGTTCCGGTTTAAAGTTTGGGCATGATGCTGATGATCCGTCATCATTAAAACATTGGCGCACGTTAATGAGAAATGAAAACCTTTCCGCCGAGTATCCCTAGCGGTGGGATTACTCCGGAGATAGGGGCATAAACTGAAAGTTAATATTAAGATATATCCCGATAGGAACGTCTGACGTTATTAACCACTTGAGGACTAAAATTAATCAATTTAATGCATAAAGATTAATCTATATTTCACAGAGAACATTTTGTTCCCATGCAAGTATCATTAGGTGAACTCTGTATACGAATATAATGTTTTATGTAAACAGTAAATACATGTTCTAGGCAAAATATCTCATTTAGCGTTAAAAGTGACGGTACATGTAATATCTACTAAACCACAAATATTTATTGAAGGAAATATATTAATTTTCTCTCAAGACTTCACCACTTGAATTGACTGAGTAACTATAAGTTAAAAAAATGGTAATTTTCTGAACATCCCTGAGATATTTATGTTGATTTACTATTGGCTGGATAAAATTGCTTTCATTCCCAGTATGAGCAGTTTCTTCCCCTATTTTTTGCCACTTGTAGGCCAGTTCGTTTTTACGAACAGTCTCATGTCCAATAGGTACCGATGGTCCCGCGGAAAAGTTGGCAGAAGCATAAACATGATCCTAGACCAAGGTTAAGAATGTATTGAATTAAAAGGCAATTCAAAAGAAAAACGGAAAAGATGTGCAGCATATGCTATGTTATATAGTTTTATGCTTCGGAATTGACTTAAAACAGCAGTTCGAAGAAAAGGCTGTGACTTGTCTTCTGCATTGTCTGCAGTCTGACAATATCCGAATTCATAAGGTCCTTCTTACCGTGAAACAGAGTGGGAATCCGCCATACTCGCTAAATTATCACCCAGCGATTTTCACATCTTTGGTCCCTAAAAGACGCTCTACGCGGACGCTACTTCCGATCGGTTGAGGAGGTAAAGGAGGCAATGGAGGACTGGCTGGCACAGCAACCAAAATACTTCTCCTAAGGAATTTATGCCTTAGTGTAACGTTGGAGGAGGGGTGTACAACGTGTTGGGGACTATTCTTAAAATTAATGTCATCGCAATGTGTATAATTTGGCAATACATATTGTTAAGCAAATGTTTCTGCTTTCAGTTGAATGACTGTTACATATTTCTGGTTCCCATGCACCTCGATAGCGTTCTGGGAAGGCCTAGGTGTAGAATGGAAGACAGTCCCGGTGTGGCCCAGAGGGTGGGTAGAGGTATATCTCTACTCTTCCATGACCGTGGCACTAGAAGGTGGTGAGTGGTCAGCAGCAGGCCCCGGCCGCACTTTACCCCCAAGTAAGACCCGGTACCCATTGTACAGAAGGCTGATGATATTAATATAGACCTCAGAAAAGAGAGTGGGAAGACGTGGACTGGATTGATTTGGCTCAGAATGTGGGTAGGCGGTGATATTTCTGACGACGGCAAAGAAACTTCGTACTGCATAATTGGCTCAGAATTTCTGAGCTATGAGAGGCATTGTCAGCTTCTCAAGGAAACCTTCTTCCCTAGATGTAGTCAGTCTTCCTAACGTTTTGCGCAAATAATTGTTTCCACGATTCAGCAGATGTGGTTTCTGTACAGTTGGACTCAACCAAAAATATTTGATATTATTGTCAGTGAGGGAAATGGCGTAGAAAGCTCTCTGAAAATTAGAAATAGAACTCACAAGAATTCCACAAACGACGCCTTCTGGAGTTAAACGTAAAGAACTGGATCTCCTTATTTCCACACGACAATCATGTTTTTTTCAGTTTTTCCAGTTACTTCCGCGATGTTCTTTCAGCGGTGCACATATTTTTATTTTGTTAATCGTAGACTTCGTAGGTTTAATCTCTAAAAATTCCAGTAATTTTGCCGTGTAATAAAGTCAAACGACCGTAGAAGATGTACTTGACATTGTATCCACTTTACGTATTCAGATATTATCCACGTCCCAATGCTGCAACTTTTAGGTCTAATTCTATTATTTGTGTGACTGCAAACGGGAGGTTCATGAAGTGCCTCCCTCCTTCAAAATCCTAAAATTAGTAGAAAGTAGTCTTTCAAGAAAGCTACTTATAAGAGAGACATTATTGTTGATCTGTTGATAACCGTAAGTCAACAATGAAATATAACAGTGGACTGTTAAGAACATGTATGCGGTTCGTCTTAAACAGTTTTTTTTTAATTTTCCTACGAAAAGTATTCAAAATACTTTAAGGTGTTTCAGAGATAAAACCAATAAACACTCAGCCGAGCCGGTGAAATGATTTGCTTCTGGAAGAAGAAGTTGAAAATTGTGAATATTGCGATATTTGAGTGTCACACCGTCATGCTCAATCTAAATTCAATTCTTCTTGAGGTTACGACGTTTCGACAGATAAATAATATTTCTGTTGAGATTTCTGCCTCCATTTTCAGGATCTGAATCGTCTAAGTTTTGGACCCTGAAAATGAAGGCAGTGTGATCCCACGGGACATCGGTAACTTTTTACTTATGGACGACTGAGATATTTTTATTTAAATAAGCTTATAGATTTATAGAACTGTTAGAACTATACAAATATATGTAAATGAAGCACAAGTAAGGGGAAGTTCCAGGGAATGAATTGTTTCTTGGGATAAGAGTAGTCATGCTTTATATTTCGGCGTTTAGACTGATGTGGACGGGGTTATAAATGAATCGCAGATTACTGTTCAGGGAATTCAGGTGCTGCAACAAGAGAATTTCCATCTGTACTGTATTACAGCATTCTACACTGTCCGCAAGAAGCCAGAATAACCATGTAGTTAGTAATGCTACACTTTGTAGTTCCCTTTGTTTCACTGTCATTACCTCTCTGCTTGTTTCTTCTCTGTGCTGCTTCTAACGAACTTGCTGGAGTTGAATCCGATTTCATCCAAGTTAGTGACAGTACAACTTGACTTCTGATGGGAATTACTCAAGAACTCCTCACAACTTTCTTTGTAAAATTATCAAGTACATTTATTACTATTAATTGTGAACTTATACTTATGACTGTACTTTAAGAGTAAATAATTTATTTAAGAGAATTTACTTCGGGGTTATTTTTGTATTATTATTATTATTATTATTATTATTATTATTAGGAGTAGTAGTAGTAGTAGTAGTAGTAGTAGTAGTAGTAGTAGTATTAGTAGATTTATCAGTACCTAATATACTCATAGTGACAATATAAAAAACATAAGGAACAAAGTCAGAAATTATGTTTCCTCATCTCCATTCTTCCATCATTTCTATCACCATTTACTCTTCAACTTACTGTCCTACTTGGTTATTTTCTTCTCCTTCCGCTGATATTACTACCGTTGCTTATACTACTATTACTACCATACTCTTTATGCTAAAATTACTACTACTACTACTACTACTACTACCGCGAATGGAATCGGTTTGTTTCGGAACACAAGCCAGATGTCTTATCACTTCTAATTAGCATGTCGAAACACTATTAACCTGAAGAAATTGCTAATAGTTTTGGAATACTATAACTGTAAGGGTCGAGCAGTTCGTTGGGGCACTGCACTACAAGCCGGAAGGTCGCGGGTTTGATTCCCGAACATGTCATTGGAATTTTTCATTGACATAATCCTTCCGGCCGCACTATTGCCCTGGGATTGACTCAGCCTCTTTCAGAAATGAGTACCAGGAATTTTTCCTGGGGTTAAAGGTGGCCGTTGTATAGGGCTGACAACCTTACCACTTCATGTGCCGATTGTCTTGAAATCTGGGAACCTCAAATCACGGAACTCTCAGGGCCTGTCCAGGACTGTAATGGGATTGTTTTAGAACTGTCAGGGACGTGTCATAGCCCAAGCGATTAGTGACAGGCTTCTCACCATGGAGTCCCTGATTCAATCAAAGGCCAATACATGTGAGATTTGCTGTGGGCGAACTGATGCTGGGACGGATGTTACCTGGGTTCTGCGATTTACCGCGTCAGTATTTCAACAATGTTTTATAGTCGTTCCTTCATCCAGTGTACACTCTATATAATATCAGCTGTTTTGCTAAAGGTTTAGCAGTATTTGTGTGGATGTATTAATGAAGAGTGAATTAAATTAGTCTTCAGCCGAGCAGGGAAATATTGAGGAAAAAATCTAGATTTTTGTCTTGAGGTATTTGTTCAGTATTTAGGTTTCCGCCTTCTGTGATTGGACTGTCGCAGACTCTATGGATAGGGTTCTGCAACCAGCCACACCATCTCTATGCAAACACATAAAGTCTCACACTGATGGTACTTATCAAATCATTTTGCAATACCTTGGAATAGTTAATGAATTAATGTAATTTGAAATTTCTTCTTTCTTCGAGGACGAAATTGGTTTTGCTGTAATTCTTGCATATCTACTTCTTTTTTTCTGCGGGAGTCCGAGTAATTTGAGGAGGCCGTACCATTTTAAAATCTGCAAAGTCTATGAAGTTTAAATCCAGAAGAACTCTGGTGGTGTTACTGTACACAACAGCTATAAAATTTAGAGGATTTAAAACAGCGGGAGTGCATTTTTCCAATTCCAAGTGACGTGGTACAAATAGAAGATGGAAATGCATTAACATTTCGTACTTTTTAATATGACTGGAATCTGGCCGCAGCCCAAGTGATTTCATGATCTAGAAAAATTATTACTGCAGAGAAGAGACTGATTAGAAGATGATAGAAAGGGGATGATAGAAACATATAAAAATTGGTATACATGACCTCCTCTAGACAGGTAGGAATTTTTCTGTATTTCGGATATAGCTGCTGTCTCCGTATTCAGGACAAGAGAATATCAACTTAATCTGAATATGGCGGCAGTTTTTTGCTCGGATGCGTCTGATTTTAACAGAAAGCACATCGCCACATTCCAAAAGAGGGACTTGTATCACTACTGTCATGACGGCCTCAGAAGTGAAGCTTCAGAATAGACCAAAAACGAATACAATGCGATATTTTGGATTAGATTCTTCTGGCTCAAGAAGTATCCGGATTAACTGGGAGATTATTACGCTCTCAAGAGGATCTTTTCCCCATGGGGTCAATTTCAGAAATGAATTCCAGCACATTACTTGTAACGCTGTTCATTACAGAATTCGGGCTAGGAGATGTGCTGAGAGAAATAAAAAGGGATTATCCTGCCAAGTTGAATCTCAAAAATAGCTTTGGCAATATTGTGTTCCTCACAAAAAACGATGGCGCCGGGCCATTCTCTGTGGTGACGAAATGTTAAAAGTTATGCTCTCTGAGAATGTCGATTCAGTTTCTAATATCTGTGACAGATTGCTAGTCTGTTTGAACGTAACGTACAAGCGACAGACCAAAATTTTCTACCCCACTGGAAGACGGCCCTTTATAGTTCACAATTGCTTGGCACTTCTGTAACTGAAACTGCTCATGTTAATATGCTAAGTTTCTTCATAAATTAAGAAGCACGATAAATGACAGCTCTTTTTTTACAAACGCTCTCTATCTCACTTACTCTTCAAAAAATAATCTCAAATATTTCAAATCGACTTTGAAAAGGCCCCTATCAATGAGTGTCCTGAAATTAATGAATTTAGGGCTACACATGAGCAAAGTTACATTTTGGTACTTGGGTTGTATTGCTCTTTTAGTTCCGTGTACTGTACAGAAAATACAAATAATGGAAAAATAAATGATTTTATGCCTTAATCTGGCATTTATATGTGTGTTTATGAAAGTCAACAGCCTGGCTTTTTGCCTTATTCGAAACAACATAATACACACATATTCGAAACAAGTAATAATTAATTACAAGCACATCGTGATGCCTTCATTCAGAATATTTTCGAAACAGTTGTGTAGGGTTAAATTGTGTTCATCTAAGGAATAAGAACATAATCCATTAAATAAATAAATAAATAAGTGTGAACATAAAATTCTGAAGATAATTCCAAGTTATGAAACTGCGAGTATCACTAAATAATTTTACTTTTCTCATTTTGGACACTTACATTTCTTGTTATTTACTTGTAAGGAAGGCCAAACAGGAGAAAAAAGTGTGATTTTTTAAGGATCTGTCTTTTCTAAATTGCTGTACATTTAAATCGAGTTAGTATCCGTTGTTAAAAACCTACCATAACTGTCTCAACAATATGCAATATGTGATGTCCATGTAACGCTGCAGTCATTTTGCACTACCTTATTCCCTGTACCGAAGTAATACGAGGGATTACGTTGTCTCGGGTGTTCATAATCTGGATCAGAAGATTTGTTAACAGGGGTTTGGGCTTGTCCATCGATTTACATACATTACCAATACAAATTGCTTTCAATGTTTTTGTTACCAGCCTTTGAAGAAATTATCTTCTGTACTTCGCCAAATTTTAACAACTTTTTTACTGAAAACGTTTTTATATAGGCGTTGTTACTTTGTATTTAGCATGCTTATTTTATACAGTCCTCGTATGTGTTTATAAATGTTGGGTTAGGTGCGCATGTAACAGGAACAATCATTTACCCATCGCTTGTTTCAGGAGGTTTCTTAAAACGCTTGGTTATAAAGAACGCTATTTCTAGAAGACTGTAACACCACTACCTAGACTAATGAATAATGTGCTACAACAAAAAAAAAAAACAAGGAAAAACATTGGAGATTATTTTTTCGCTAGAAATAACAACAACTACGTGAGACTTTTATGTTTTCTTACATTTTTGCCAAAGTCTTAGAGAACTGTAGAACTACCGAGTGCTATTATAACATAGTTCACAACCAGAGGTATGGCGAAAGAGCCTGGCACTTACTGTCCCCACTTGCTGTCAGTCTAATAATATACGACAAGGGTTCGACAGAAAACCGCCCGAGTACGTTTACCGGACACGTTAACACAGAAACACCGCTAGCTTCTGGGATTTCCGTACAGCCGTTAAGCGGTTGAACTGCTTCTTGGTGGAAAACGCGTCTCCTGCTAACTTCAGTCGCAAAAACGTTCTGTAATTCGATGTCGAACTGAAGTCGACGTAACTTGTTTGTCTTTATCAGAGACACAAATGAGTGAAAGTGTAGGAAGATAAAGATGTAGCAGGATTTACGGAGTACTCTCCAATAATACCTTTTCTTGCTTAATCTGATATTGACTGTGTAGGATTAAGCTTCCATGAAAAGTTATGACCCTTGTCCACTCATCGGACTGAAAATTTGAACTACGCTTCGTGGTCTGTTTAGTCTTTGTGTGTGTGTGTGTGTGTGTGTGTGTGTAACGTAATACGATACACTGTAGGTAGTTTAATTCTGATACTGCTGTTTTCAGTTGATGTTTTCTGACATGTCTTCAAAAGTTTTGTTCATATCCCTTATATATGTATATATAACTTCTCCAATAATACGCAGAATCATAACTTTCCCTCCAGGACCGGTTTTACTTATCTTTATTCGCGGTCTTCAATAGAAGTCTACAGTACATTTTTTACGAAGGGAATATCCCAAAAGAAGTGACTGAAGCACATCTTATTGGCATTCATGAGACACCACCACACCGGGTGTATCGTTTGCAAGTATATGACTCCATTCTCAGAACCTTGTTTCTGGAAACAGCATGCATTACGCGAAGAGCAGTTTTGCGTTATGATATTAGGAGCTTTAAGACACTCGTCCTCTGAATTAAGTATAAAGTGACTGCATTACAGTATGACTGAATGCGATATTGAGGATGTTATGCTCAGCGAGAAAAAGACAGTTACGGCCTAATGGACGGAACTATTCTGCGGAAAGTACAGGTTTCTGTAACATTGGTTTTTTATTACGAAAATTATATGGAAAAAAGCTAAATCGTAGAATCGGAGGAAAGTAAAAGATGCTATAGGCAAAAGAGTCCGAATTTTTATTAAAGTCTGTAGTGAAAAATATCTCTTTTGGTCTTTTGGGTTCAGATTTTTAAATTCGGGCTAAAATAATGTAAAGCATAAATATCTGATTTTTTAAAAATCAAATGCGTTTAAAGGTTTGATTATTTGACATACGACACTCGGACAGCATCAGTTTATTTTGGATTTACAAACTATCGCATGGATCTCAGTTTGAAGTGCATTCCTTTGAACAAATGACGAAGCACAAAATTTGCTACAAATTTATTACTTTAATTAAATGTTTTTGGGTTGTTTTCGTGCTTTCAACAGTTTACGGGGACGTTGGTTCACGACTGTTCGAAAATGAAAGGTGAGCCCTAAAGGTCACTTGCCGGAACACCGAAATGTTGGTTTTTTTCAAAGTAATTTTTTACAAAGTGCGCAGGCTACACTCCTATATGTCGCAAAATATCTCCGAGTTGTGTCTTTAGGCGCTTCTATACTTGAAAACAGCCACTCTAACCATCCTGCGGAACAAGCGTAAGGAATTTGTGAAAGCACATAGATCATCTTATGTGTCCACACTCACCAGCAAAAATTACAGCACTGCTGTTGTGTTTTTACCCAGCTTTCTGTTGTGTGAAGTTATACTGTAATGGAACTGTCCCTTAAGCTGTACTCTGGATTCATTTGTCACATACCCAGACATGTTTGTAGATGACTACGATCTTGGCCGTCCGCGTGACTGCGCCATCCGGAGACCATAATCCACTTATCCACACGTTAGCGACTCTTTACAGAATGGAGTTATTTGAGAAGAGGTTTGTAAGTCTTCTACAGTGTTAAGATGTATACGAGAGATCAAATAGGCGTATTCTGGATTTTTAAAATGTGTAGGTTACGTTTATTTCGACATTTTGAAGAAACATCCCGTTTCCATCTTCAGGACGACTGAATTCTTGACACGTGGTGCTATGTCACTCTGTGTAACGTTTCAGAAGTTGAGCAGTTGAGAACCAACCTTCAAAACCTATCCATTTGGATTACTTTTAATCAGACAGATCTTGAGCTGTAAGCGAAGTGACACAAAACTGAACGCCCGTTACCTATATGGTACCTCTCTACCAAAACGAACAATTTTGCTCATAATTAGAGCTGCTGGCCATTATTAGGGAGACTTGTTCCTGTTCTTAGGTTGGCACCAAATATTCTACTGAGCCTCTTCTTTGGTTTGTGTGAACGGTTCATGCAAATTATTATTTAGTGTTGTAAGCCGTTGGAGATGAATATTATTCTGCATTAATGTAATGTTTCAGGTCGTACCATGCGCAGAACACAGTGTACTTCCATGAGCGGGAAAATCACTTAATCAGGCGGTTGAAACTACCTGAATGGCATTCTATTCTGACCGTCTGCGGAACACATAAAATTACGCGTGGACAAAGTGAAGGGTTCTTATTTTTAAGCCTGGCAGCAAATATAGCGGCTGCCATGTTTCCGAAGGTTAAATAATCTGCTTATAGTTCATGTGAATTCTACACTTTCTACTTCCACTATAACGTTAGCAACATTCTTAACAAATTGGACAACATAGATTTTGTGCTACTAACAGTGTCGTTAGTTGGGCCATAAATGAATAAATGTCCACTGATTGTCTCACATTATGGACAATTTTCTATTACATGTACAATTTTTCAAGTAGTATATATAAAATAATGGAATATTTTAAAGCATTTCTACATTCTTCCAAAAAGCATAAAGGATTACCTGAAGTAAAATGAAACTTCTGATTTAATAAACCGTAATCGATTGTAAACTTAAGGAAAGAAAATGGTCCAACTGTGTGTTAGAAAAAAAGTACGAGAATTTTTAACCTTAAGGAGACTGAATATCTAAGTGGATATTTTATTGGCTGAGACGCACAACTGCTCTTAATTTATTCAGTGCAGTAACGTTTCCTTTGACATATCTTCGTATTAACTTCATTACATACATCAGACGAAATATTTCGACTAATTTTTCGGAGATATTATAAGTCCCTTCGTAAAAGCATAGTATAAAATTTTTGTTTAAATAATAAGAACCGTAACGTAATCTGCATTAAAGTCTAAAATATTGTACATAATCCTTGTTAGTCCAATCATTATGTTGTTTCACACAGATTGAATTTTATTGTAAACCTACTCGTTTTAATGGTAAAGAAGAAAACGTTGTGGTGGAAGTATGGATTAAAATGTACATTAGAATTAATTTTTTCAGGCAACATATTCCCGTAGAGATTGAAACAAGATATTGACCTTGACCTTTGGCTTATTGGTTTTTCAGATTTATGGTTGACATATGCTGTGTTACCTTATGGTGTTTTATGTCCAGTCAGAGGAGCTTGGAATCAATTCATTTTGTGTCATGGAACTTCTCATGGCCTCAATATTGGTAACAAATTTAATGAAAGTTCGTGTCGAAGGAAACACTATGGCAATAATTACGTTGCACACAACCGAATGTCACGTAAGAACAGCCAAATGTGGTAGTAAAAAAATCATAACAGGAAACGTAATCTGTCCTTACATATGTAGCTTTCATATATTCTTATTAAAGGTTTTTGATAAACTCTAAGGGCCTAATCAAGAGTATGTATATACATATACACGTATATACTCATATCCTTATGTGTGTTTCCGTATTATAATATGGCAAAATTCGAGCGGATTTGAATTAACGTGGATAAGGCGTTTTGTTACAAAGTTATATTTTAGGCAGTTGTACCACATTATTAATTGTGAAGAATACAGACAGTCAAAGATTAATGTAACTGAAGTTAGAAAACCATAGTGTACTTTACATATCTATATACTTTCGCATAGTCACTTTAAGATCTTGGTCGCGGGTTTGATTCCCGATGGTGTCATTTTAATAAGGATGGAAGAAGAAAGGATTCCAAAAAAGGTTTTAAACGGAAACTTCCATACCACAAGACCAGTGAAAGACCAAGAACCAGATGGGAGGATGTGGTCCAGAGGGATGCACTACAGTTGTTGGGGATAAGGGGATGGATGAGAAGAGTTGAAAATAGGGATGAATGGAGGCATCTTATGAGGGAAGCCAAGGCCAGGAAGGGGCTGTAGCGCCATATATGGATGGATGGATATTTGTGAGTATGTGTACCGATTTCGTGTTTCGGCAAGTGGAGTATTGACTCGATTTATTGCGTGGCGCTTTTAATCTTGAAGTAAAACACAACCACGCCCATCTTTATTACATTTTGTGTTCTGAACTTACTACATTTATTTCGAACTTTGCACTTGCTACTACACGGCTACCTAACGAAGCGGAATCCTAAATACTAAAATTCGGGAATCCAGCGCGAACGGTGAAGTCCATCGCTTTAATAACATAAAATTGTCCAGCCCAGCTCCGAATTTTGTAACATAACTCCCGAAGTTGCAGCTTCATATGAAGCTTAAATTTTCGTCTTGTGGTTTTCTTTTAAAAGCTTTTCCACAAAATTCTGCGTATATTCTTTGTCTTCACTTTCTGCTCAACTTAGCCTCCACGTCTTCACTATACTAAACTGAGAGAGAGTAGTTGTGGGCCTAAAGTCCTTGAAACAACCGTCTTCAGGGAAGCTGAAATCGAAACAGCCATTTACGCGTAAACCCTGTAATCTCTTTCAGCGAATCCTGGTTGAAGGTACTTCAGTCAGAATGAGATTTTGTCAGTTGTGTGATCAGATGCTTACCGCTCAGTTTGTGTATGCACAGATCCCAGCTCTACATTTAAATGACCGCACGGAGCTGAAATGTTTCCAGAAATACATTTCCATGCATAATTCTACTCCAGAACTTGCATTCTCTTCTAAGGACTCTGCAGAAATTAAAATGTACTCTGTCATGTTCACACGGAAGCGATTCCATTTTGCCGATCGATTGAAATAGCTTTCAACCATAAAAATTCATGACCTCAAATGCAAGTCAGTAATCCTACGAATCAGATTCTGTAACAGTCTGCAAGTAAATGTCAGTGCTTAGTTGAATGTTTCTCAATGAACCTTTCTGCACTTATTTCGGCTTTGTAAGAAAACTTTTGTGCTTCAGGATATTTTCTACCTCTTCTGAGTAGTTTCCACTTTTATAGTTTTCCTTTTTCCTTAGTAAATCGTGATAACTATTTTTCTCTTTCTATAAGTTCCAACTTTCCTTTATCACTAAAGGTCCTTTGACCACCGTGAATGTTTTCGTGACTGCTGCACAGTTTAAAAAACTTGTCTGTTGGTTTAAAAACGTTAAAAATTTATTCTCTAACCATTCTTGCAAATATTCGCGTTGGTTATCATTTAGAAATAACATCGTGTAACAGGTTGTTCTGGCTGAGGTATATCGCAGTTCGTCCAGGCAAGTTTTGGGACACGTGTAATGGCTTGAAATAAGCTACGACGGCCTGTTCAGTAATCTCTACCCTTTTAATTACCTCCCATTTTATTCGACACCGCACAGCGCGTGCATGTAACATACAACTGTAACCAATTATAGGTAGCAATCAGTATACGACATTTATTGTTTGTTAACCGTACTTCCTTCCATATTTTGTAAATTTTGAGAGATTATTGGAATCGAAAATGATTATAATTCTAAAAATACACACTCTTTTTATCCACCTGATTTGGCACCCACTCATCAACGAACATGAACCCCAAGGATATTAATGCTTCTTTGAAGGCAATGTTTCTATCTGCCTAATGTATTATCCAGAAGTCTGTTGATAGAATTAAAATTCCTAATTAAGAACGCAAATTTTCCTTTCCCATTAAAAATAGCTCTTTGGGTCTTTATTCACCGTTAGTTCTAATGTAAAACTTGGAATTCTTAGAACAGATGTGTGCATGCTTTTAGAAAATCAATGAAAATTTATTTCAGTTTGCACTGTTTTGTTTCATTTCATTCCATTTAGCCTACCGTTCTACTCAATTCTAGAAAATCTGCACATTTTCTTCCACACTATACAAATAATCTTTGCAGACGTAGCCTTATTGTTGAGTAGCTCAGCTACAATAGAGGCAATCGCATTTTCTGTACCTCGGGGTCGAAAACCCCTAAGGTCACCTGGCTTCATACTATTTTTATCCCTTTACTCTTGAATGGTTTTACAGCTTCTGTGTCATAAGCACTCTCGTTTGTGGGAGGATATTTATAACCTTCATAAAATTTCTTCGCTAAAGGGAGTCGAGAGGTAAATTTAAGGAAATATTTCAATCTGTTTATTTTTAGAAACGAGCAACGCAAACCTGTAATTTTTTTTATCTTCTGGTCACGTTTCCTTCATTGCTGTTTGTTCTTCACACACACACACACACACACACACAAATATATATATATATATATATATATATATAAATTAGCTGCACAATTAAAGTATCAATATTTGAAAGAAAAAATTCAGAGGAAAATAAAAACCAACCAAAAATGTCCATAGTAACAAATTGGAACACACCATGTTGTGTAACATTTAAAAACGTAAAGTTCGACGGTCTGCTAAAGAAATTGAGCACCTTTAATGAAAAGGAATTTTTATTACCGTATTCACAAAGGTCTGAAATTTGTCCTTGACTTAAGCCAGAAGAATACAGCTCACGCATTGCAACATTGCTAATATCCATTTGCCCTGTGCGCATTCTTCTCTGTATTTGAGGTTCGAATTACAACAGGAAATTCTTGAGATTCTTATCTACTGGGCTATGATACCACACCATTCGGTAATCTCCTAATTTTCGAGGTAAGGTATTGAGGGAATTTTCAAGGGCCGAAAAGTTACTCGCGAACATTTCGGCCTTGCAGATGAGGCCACTTCGAGCACCGACTTCATAGTAACGAAACATTATATCACAGAAGAAGGAAATACTCAACTACACAGCTGCGACGTCCTCAAAACTCGAAGAATGGATTCTTTTAAACTTTTCCTGTCCTTTTAATCTAGCTTTTTTTAAAATTAGATATCACGATGTGTTTTTACGTGGAGAAATGGTTCATTGATTGATCCCCTTTCGTCTATTCTTTCCAAAAATTATTGTGCTTCCCAAAAGAATAATCTTCGTAAAAATATTAATATAATAATTACAGAGCTCCAATTATTGCATGGCTTTTATCAGGAACAGATCTCGTTAAAGCGCATTCGTAGACTTCCACTGCCACCGGGTAACAACCAAATTGCAGTAAATAATAATAATTATTATTATTATTATTAAGATGTCAAATATCCAAAAAATGTTACATGTATGAAGCGGCATTTTATTAGTGCGAGATAGAAAGAATGAAATAAATAAACAAATTAATTCACAAATAAATAAACAATTTTGGTAATTTATTCAAAATATCTGTGTGAAGAGTATATTTGAGCGTGGATATTGTGGACTGAAAATTTATGCTTTTCATTACTTAATGCAGCCAGGCCTTCTTGGCAACTGTATGATATTGTGTGGAAAGCGGTAACTTAAAATATCGCGCATAGGTCCGTCAACATGCGTAAGAAATCAGAGATTCCAGATTATACAATGCTGTAGTAACAGGACGACTGCTAGACTACAACTGCAAGTGTCTTGTAAATCTATGAAGAATACAAGCAGCCACTAATATTATTAGTATATGAGAGGCAACACTGCTGTACATCAGACAAGTCACTACTGCAGAGTATTTCGCGGAAAGAACTTAGAACAGATATTTTGACAACTGAAGTGTATGTAATATGGAAGGAAGTGCTTAAAGACTACTTTCTTGACACAAACTGAGAACTTTAATGTTAAGAGGGCAATTTCATCCAGAAGTGAAAATCGAATTGTTTCAGGATTCCATCTCAAGATAAAAGATAATGCCAGTGCTCCACTAGATGAAGATCAACACCTTCATTTCTTCGCAGCGAACTTCTCCTGCAGCAGCACCAGTAAATTGTGCTTTGATTAATTTGTTTAAGAATTTGTTTAAGAATGTCTTTCAAAGTAATAATTCTCTTTCCTTGTTAACTTACAAACAAACTTTTTACATCGTTTTGTCTAGGAAAAATATGTTTTTAACTTCGGAAAATATTATTATATAAATAATAAATGAATGTCATATAATGACCAGAATTCTCTTTGTAAAAGTGATTTCTTTTTAAAAATATTCTGCATGGTTTATCCCAGTCATTTATTAGTAAACCTAATTTGTTTTTACCATGAAAATACGTACTCTTATAAAATAAAAAAAATGAACTAAAATGATCCCATCTATCATAAAAAGAGATTGTAGGTGTTTAGTGTTGTGAATGGCCATGCAGTTTCAATTTAGAAATATTTTCAACGTTTAGAATTGCAGCCAGAAACAAACTGGTTTTGTTTCGTGCCCACAAACTGTAAACAATTCGCCTCATTATACAAAACTTAATACAGTAATGATCTACAGCTGTTACGTCACAATGCATTAATTTTTTTTTATTTGAACATTAGTCTCATTAGAAGATAAACACAGCAGGCACACGGCACAATCTGTGGCACGTTGTTTGAAAGCAATTTTTAGTGCATCTTCGTATATCTATCTCCGTCGATAATTGCATCTCAACAGATTAACTGTTTAATAACTCTTCGATTCTTCGCGCACCAGTCCATTCGTCACGCCCCAACCTCCTGATGACGATTCGCTCCACATTGAAATGATATGCTGAATAAAATATAGCTTGGCATATGGATCCATTAACTCATTCATTTTGTGATCCGGCAGCAGCAGATATAAATCAGCTCTGGGATTATGCTAATTTGGTGCAGGATATGCCAATGAATGCGAATGAGTAGTTTCCACACGGTGATAGTAATCACACTGTGGGTTGTGGTGGTGTTTTATGAACAGCAAACGAACCAGGTAATGGCCCTAGCACTTCCATATTTAATTCATTTCTACCAGTGGTTATCAGTAGATCGCGAGGTTAAGTTGAAGCGACGTAACGCTGTTGTTACAAACTGGATGAAATAATGAGGACTTCGCGTTAGGAAGGAGGGACGCCGTTTTTGATTGATTTAAAATCAACTTTAAAACCAAATGAATTATTTTTTGCTTCTCCCGTGTGGCAGTTACTTCAACCATGTAGTTTGTGTAAAGTCTAATGAGGTTAAAAATAAGTAATAATGTTTAAAAGCAACAAATTTATTCAGTAATTTTGTTTTCTAGATGTGAAATGACAAACCTTCGGAATGTATGTCTACAGCATTAGGGGTTACGTCAAACTGTTCAGGAAGTCAATATAAAACGGACCAAAAGGGGGGGGGCGGTATTTCAGAATTCACAGATCCGAAGCATTTGTTATATCCGTCTCCATCTCTTCTACAGGAAATTGGAATCCGACGCTGCTAACACCAGAGACATCGAAAACTCGTGAAAAATGCCGTGGGCTATAGAGCCTGCATAATTATTTTTAGATTGTTTACTTATCATCAGTTACAGCGTAACTGAAGCAAGAGTGGAAAAGAAAAAAAAAATAATTATTTTAATTTTCGTGTTACAGAAATGGGAAAAAAATTGTTTAACAGAATTAAAAATAGAAAAAAAAGATGAATCCATCCCACATCTTCTCAGTATATTTATTCATAATCCAGCACTATTTTAAAAATTTACATGAGTCTAGGTTTCCCAAGTAGAAAATTTAATTTAATTTTTACCAAAAGACGTGAATACAATAGTCATACCTCCCGTCATTTGTCTGTTAAAAAAAGTTAAATAATTTTATTTAGTATTTGTTATATAAAGCATTTAGGTGATTACCTTTCCATGGACACTGAAATACCTTCAAAATTTGAAGTTAAATTTTTAATATGCTTCTTCCGTATACTTACTGATGGTAAATTTGATATTTTAATTAAAATTACCTGATGGCTTTATCTGATGTTCCTGATCTATAATCCACAGTGCTGAATACATTTTCTTTAACGATTTAACGATGAGTCAAAATCATGCCAACAATTTATTACATTCTTTACAAGGGCTGAAAATACAATTGAAATAATATACACCAAACAATTTATTCCTGAGTATTGCATTATCTGAGCTCTGGGTGCCAGTGTTGACATAAATAACCTACCCGCAGTGACTCATGAAACACTCGGATATCGTTAAACATTAACACGCGGTTTACTCAGACTGTAGTCACGCTAAGTGTCGTGATAATGTTGCCTTGCCTGTTCTGCTTATTGGGCTTATTTCGAATGTAAAGCGATGTTTAATGGAACCAATGACTTCAATGGTTAAATCACACGAACTCCGAATTAGTAAACATCAAGGGTGTTTCTTTCACAGCAGCTCTTAAGAGTGATAATTATGTGCTCTACTCCCAGACAGAGATCATTTTTAAAACTAGAGTGACAGCGAATGATTTTTTTAAAGCGGAACTTTGTATTGCAAAACAGGGAATGTCATAAGTTACTATGCGGCAATTGATGTCGTCCGCTCTACGGCGTGTAGTCCCGCACCGTACGGGACTCTTGGGACTGGTTACTGCAAAGCGAGCGACGTCATCTCTATCTACAGCAGTATATCGAAGACCGAGTGCTTTTTCCGCTGTAAGCTGTATATCCTGTAGTATCAGTAGCCATAACTGTCTCGTAAGTTTCAGGATTCACGGTATTTACCGTAACCATATTGGAGTTTTCAAGAAAAGTGCATAAAATTTTTACTGAGATAATTATTTGAAAGTTTGACTGAAAATAGGCTACACCCATTATATGTACATGCCATACCTAATTATTTTGCTTTTATTTAATCACGTCCTTAATTCTGTTCTGTAAGTTGATTTCGTCAATCATCTGTCATTACTTCCTGTAACCAAATATGTTGACATTCCATAATTTCTACATGACTGCGAGAAGGGGAGACAGTGAGAGAGAGAGAGAGAGAGAGAGTAAAAGAGAGAGAGAGAGAACGCGCAAGGGCTACAGCTCGGATCTAAAGTGAACGCAAATCGAAACCGCATGTGAGTAAGGAAACAAGTTTCTTGGGCGTTAGGACCCTGGGTGCCGGGGGAGAGCAAATAAATTAGAGCTTATGATTGGAGCGACTTGGAAAACCACAAGTCAACAAGTGCCTGCCAGCTTGTGGTATCATGGTGACGACATTCTGCTGTTATTCTTCACGTGTCACTTCCTCAGGGACCACTTGGCAGCGCTCCAGTCGCTTTACTCTGACGAAACTGATTGAAATTCACCTCGCGTTTCCAATAAAAACCGCAAACAGTTGTGTCCACGTTACTAAAACCAAGAGGGAACTTATAAGGTAATCAAGCTATGGTAACCACTTTAACCGTTCTATAAATAGATCTAATATTTTTGTTCTTGTGTTTTTTTTCATTCGACGTGGCTACCTTCGCGCGGCTTAGAACGAAACAACTCAGAGGCAAGAAATTACTATCGGAATTAGATCAAATAACTTTCTGGAGGGAAAGCAGTCTCAAATATTTTTATTTAAGGCTGAGAAAGAAGTATCGAAAAAAGGATTATGAAGAAACGGATAGTAAAAATTAAATTCTTTAAACAATTTCCTTCTGTTTCTTAAAGGCTACTTTACTTCATGACCGTACAGAATTTTGTACTTTCTCCAAACAAAAATGATTCCGCCATGAAATCCTTAAAACCATAAAATTAATTTTCATTAATATTCGTAACCATTAACTACATTAACTTTCTTTAGGGGTTGTCTTTAACAAATTATTGAATTAATCTGCAGCCGGATGGGAAAAAGGGGAGGGATCTTGTAAACGTGGCAAGCAGTTCGTAAACAGAAATAGGAACCAAAAAATGTACACGTATTACTTATATATGATCTAACATATTTGGGCATTATTTTACCATCGTCTGAGATGAAAACCTCAGGAATTGTCGGATTTCACGGAATGTGGAAAATTAATTTATTAGCTGGTTTGCTTTGTGGATTGCGTCACGTCTTTGAGTCGTTACCTAACAATGTAACGAAAATAATTGAAAGAATCTGTAATAATTTATGCCAATACAGTAGATTTTTTTCTTCTGAAACAATGCATAACAAGTGACTTGAAGGATTAAAGCAGAGATTGAAAATGTACGTACATTCCAAAACTTTCAGCTTGTTTGTGCATTGATATATATATATATATATATATATGCAGTAGTGTATAGGGGCCGCTGTTTGTTTACTAAACCTTTTTCTTTGTGTCTAAAACACCAGCAACATATTCGTTTTGATTTATGATGACTCCAGCGTTTGTAAAATAAATACTTGAGACAAGTGTCAGGTACAGTGTGTTTTTTTCTTATAGCGTTGCAAATAATAACGTTCATTTATAAATCTCATAAATAAATTCTCATGGCACGCACCTCACACGTATAAATGAGCAAAAGGAAACAATTTACTGCTATAACGAATATAATAATTCGACCAGAAACATAAGGGTGTGTATCTCACAATGTTGTCGGCATAAACACATTATTCCACGGATGTAGTTATTTGGAAAGTATCTTGTACATTTCCGAAGCGTTTGGTCTTACACTTTTCAGGGCGATCTTACGCGGCTTTGATAAGTCAGCGAAAAACACAATAGACTGAATAATGAAATAAAGTGAAATGCCAACTTGATGCAACTAGGTAATTATATTGATGTATTCTTAGCTCGACATGTTTCGGGTACATACGTCCATCATCAGGAGCATTAGATGTTGAGTTGCAACATAT
>Ga0131853_10007112_pt1 | contig 20215 bp, 13 predicted proteins | sample TergutLab28metaG_FD_92764 | JGI IMG/M metagenome (GOLD analysis project Ga0131853, IMG submission 92764) | Labiotermes labralis P1 segment gut microbial communities from Petit-Saut dam, French Guiana - Lab288 P1 (version 2) (version 2) | ecosystem: Host-associated > Arthropoda: Insects >... | reverse complement strand
ATGTGAGAGGGTGATTGAGAGTGTGTGTGTGTGTTGGTGTGTGTGTGTGTGTGTGTGTGTGTGTGTGTGTGTGTGTGTGTGTGTGTGTGTGTAGCCTTAGTAATCCGGCATCCAATGCGCAATATTATCATCTGTGGCCCAACCGACTCTGCAATATTTTTCCACATTATTTCATAAATGGCATGATTTTCGAAAAAAACTATTGAACACAAACAAATATGCCTGAAAAATTTATCATTTGAAGAAAAATTGATCGAGATATAATAAAAACTGTACGTTGCTCTTCATGTAAAGTATCCGTTATTCTTGTCCGACTTTAATGAAAGATGAATTTTCTCAACAGATGTTCGAAAAACACTCAAATATCAAATTTCGTGAGAATTCATCCAGTGGAAGCCGAGTTGTTCCATGCGGACGGACAGACAGACATGACGAAGCTAACTGTCCCTTTTCGCAATTTTACGAACTCGCCTAAAAATCGAGTTCGTGCCGCGCAATAAGCACACTTCTTCTCGATTATCAGAACTAATCAGTTAATGATGTACAGGGAAAAATCGCGCTGTTCGCTCTGAAAATAATATAAAACAGAGAAATAGCCTGTATGGACAACATGCAAAACTTCTGAATACTAAAACCTGTGGCACATATAGAAACCACGACGATCTAAACGGTTATTATCAATTTTAATATCATTCTTAGCAAAGTGACTAAGCTACGGGCTGGATGGTCCGGAGTCGAATCCCAATTCTGGCAAGAGATTCTTCTCTTCTCTAAAACGTACAGACGGGCCCTGGAACCTATCCAGCCCCCAATGTGTGCCGGGTTTATTTTCTGGGGGTAAACCGGACGGGGCGTGATGTCGACAACTCGCCTCCATCTAGCGCTGAGGTGAAGAAGGAGTGGGGCTGTACCTCTACTCCATCTGAATGTCTTTATGCCGTAGACAAAGACATCTTTTGTCTTGCCCTAGATCTCAAAGTAGTTTAATTCCTCCTTTAGGTCTTCCAAATAAACTAAAGTATGCATTTCTTCATTACTCGGAGTCTGGAGACAGCCAATAAAACCGCAGTGACGTCTATACGTAATTGCCAACAACCATACCGCGCTATAGGAAGGGTCAAGATAAGTCTCCACGCATTGTGAGTCTAGGCACTAGACCAGAATTAATGTAGCCCCCAGCTCTGTATGCATTCATACATGAACATCAGCATATTCATGAATATTAGAAAAATTCGGGTTCAGTTTCAATTACGACGTACTTTGTACACATGTCTATGTTTCGCTAAATTCATCAGTTAAATATCTAAATAATAACTCAGATAACAATGGAAAATGGCAACCACCAAAAACTGAGATTCATTACCAGCAACGGTAAAGTAAGTCCGATAGATGGCAACAGTAGCAACTGAGACAACCGTCACGTAAAGGATACAAGACAGGCAATGTACGTATAACGTAGTACTGAGGCGCGTTCATGCAACCATTGTTGCAGTGGAAAAGCAGTAAGTATTACGTAATCTGACAGTCTGTTTGTACTATTATGTATCCAGCATGCAATGCGCAATATTGTCACTTGCGGCCTGCCCGGCTCTACAGTATTTTCCACATTATCTCATAAACGGCACGATTTTCGGGGAAAAAAAAGAAGTTAATGAACATAAATTGTGTGTATTTTGATTTTATCTACAACTTTTGTCTGAAACATTTCTCATTCTAAAAAGAAATGAGCAAGATATGATAACAAACATATATTGGTCTTCAAGTAAAGTGCCTTTTGTTCTTGTCCGATTTTAATGGAACTTAAATTTTTTCGACAGATTTTCGAAAAATACTCAGATATCAAATTTTATGAAAATCCGTCCAGTGGGAGCCGAGAAGTTCCATGAGGACGGACAGACGGACACACATGACGAAGCTAATAGTCACTCCTCTCAATTTTGCGAACGCGCCTAAAAATGGAAATATTTTACACTCAGCATCTTGACACCCACAGTTGTTACCATAAAATACATAATGCGACAAAATGCTCACTTCAGTGCTGTTCTTGTTCCTTAAACGAACGCAGTACTTAAAGACATCTAACATTTTTACAGGTAGTCTTTATAAAGGTAGTCAGCACACGAGTTTGATCACATTTGCTTTCGGATAACTAACTCTTGTAAAAAAGGACAACCAATTAAACACTCTATTATCCAACTAATACACAATATATAATTTATAGAAACAATTAAAATTATAAAATATTTAAAAGTGCTCCAACATGTTTCGGATCACAGAGGATTCATCATCAGGGAGCCTTGTACAGTGCTTGGCTAAAAATTACAAGAATAGATTCTATCGTGTCCGTTGACGTGGACAAGGTCGGTGTTATGGCAGCATATTCTGACCCGTTGTGCGTGTGGTATTTTACTGTATATGAAGGACAACCAATTTTGTTACAAACCGTTGTTATGGCATATACGAATACAGGTACACAGCTAAGCTAAGATGAGTTCATACACTGCGTGGACCGCAGATACTTAACACTTGCTTTTAAATAGCATCGAAACTACTACAAAGAAATTCTCTGGCTGGCACATAGAGTAGTAGCAATATTTAGCCGCGTCTGTGCTCGTTTTCATGTGCTTGCCAGTGACTGTGGTGAAAGTGATCGTAAAAGCAAGAGGTTCTGCACGTCGTACGATCAATCGAAAGTGAGCGTACTTCAACTTAAAAAGTAACGCCACACTCCTGGAAGCTAGACTACACGGCTGTGTAATATGGTACGCTGTCTAAATTCCACGTGAGCTCAGAACAGAACTTCCTGCTAAACTGCAGTTATTACACTGCGCAGTTGGAATTAAACCAGAGTTAAAACTTGATCCGATTAATGAACGAGCAGAAAAGGGATTGCACAACACTGGACGAGGCAAAGCAATCTACAATACCATACTGTGTGTCAATGTAAAAATAGGGCCGTTACGTTAAAGTTAACAAGATAAGTTGATAATACGATGAGCAAGAGACAGTACCGTCTGTTAGAGACACAAATGTATGCATTAAATCAGTCACGACACTAGTTTGATAAATTTATTCACGGCTACAAGTTTCGGCTCTAATTGCGATCAGGCAGAAACATGTAGTTGTGAACAAACTGATGAAAACTATTGTTATGTGTGACCCACTTAACACATACCCTTGTGATTTGTTAATACTAAAGAGGATGTCTCATCTTAAAAAAAAAGTCTGAGTCACTGTAACACACAATAGATTATTATATTACTGTAATACAGTAAATTCATAGTCTATTTACTTTCATTTGGTTTCATATGAAATCGATAATAAATCAAGAAACCCCTGAAATTCACAGAACTTGTTTTACTCTCTTAAAAGCCGTTTCATCTCAACTAATTTCGCGGTAAGTGTAACAGAATTATAATAAAAATTTATCCTCGTTTTAATGTGCCTAATTCTGACACGACCTTTCAATTGAAAAATAAGAGATGCTGAAGCGTCTGAAAACAAAACCTAGGAAAATTCATGGACTTATGGAGAATAAAGAAAGGCATGATGGAGAAAATTTCGCAATAAATTGCATCCTTATCTATACAAAAACTATGAATCAAATTCAGGAATTTACATGAGTTGGCCACGTTGCTCGAATGGAACAACAGAAAGATTACTGGATTCTGAAACAGTGTTTTGACTGCGAGTTCGCAACTTTCCAAGAACACCGATATTTTTGCCCATCCTTATTTCATATCGCGTTTAAAATGGGAAAAGTGAAAATTATAAAATTACGGAATAAGCAACACAATTATGTAAAGTATCGCACACACATACTTCGTTCAAATTTAAATATTCACTAACAATCTTCACTTTGAAAGCGTACGTTGTAACCACATGCTTTAAACTAATATACAATTATATATAATTAACTTTTAATTTAATAATTAATATATAATTAATGACTAGTATCTCTTAGGCACATAAACAGAAATTACTTGTGACGTTGTGAATAATAATGGATACAGAAGTCCACAGTCTTTAATTTAATTCGCATGCTAGTATGCTTACTGTGCTTGCTACGATTATATGCCCTGACCCTTTAAAGACAAAGACTAGACGAGAGACAGAGAGTGACCTAAGATATAGTAGAAGAGCAGAAGAAAGGAAAAAAAGAGAGACGTAAGAGACGTCTTCGCTTGGAGGGAGAAAGTACGTTACTTCTTTAGAAGGTTCCCAGTCCTCGCCCGCTCGTCCTTCTGATTCGAATAGTATAAAAATTAAAATTAAAACGATGGAGGAAATAAAGATGGAAAATTTTCCATTTCTGATTCATGCTAGATTAATTTCGAAAAATTGAAATCGGGAGGGCTGCATGAGGAACATGCAGTAGCAATTTGCAATTTTGAGAACCATCTCACATTTGCTTGAAGACAAAGTAAAGACTAAGTGAAAGTACTTTTTTATCCAATGCCCCCCCCCCCAATTTCCGAAAGAACATTTCTTTTGGGAGGTCCCAGGCTTCGTTCTTTGCCCTACTGGTAACAGCAACATGCAGTTGAAGATCAGTGTGGATCACTGGTGAAATTATATTGACAGGGGACACCCGACGTACTCGGAAAAAAAAACCCTGCCGCAATACACTCTGTCCACCACAAACCTCACATGGATAGACCTGGAATCGAACTCGAGCCTCCGCGGTGAGAGGCTGGGGACTAACCGCCTGATCCATAGAACGGCCGGTAAAGATCAGTCTTAACCTGAACTATATTTAACTCGGTTCCTACAGCGCAGTAAGCAAACTCCTTCTCGGTTACAAACAAACAAACAAACAAAAATCACCTAGTGCTGTACAGCGAAATAAACGCTGCTTGTTCTGAAAACCACAGAAACATACAAATGCACTCAGCGGATCGAATGCAAAATGTTTTAACGTTAAACCTGGTAGTGCAAGTAGTAAAAAGTGTGATTTAAATGATTAATAACCTACACACTCATTAAAATACAATTGCGACTGTGGGTCTGCACGTATTTTTATGTGGTATAAACATTAAGTTCTAGAAGAAATAACGTTCAAACCTTACGCTTAACGAAAATAAGTTAAAAGAGAAAACAAACATGTTCCTTTAATTTCATGTTTTGGAAGGACAACTGTGACTGCTAGCTTTATTTCAAGGCTTGAATGAACTTTTTAATGCCTATGTCAAACATTCGGTAAATAAGATATATTTTAGTCAGTGGTTAGAGAAATTCATGAGGAACGATTTAGTGTCCTAATACTAATACGCAATGCTTTTTGGTTTATGGGCGTTTTAGAGAAATTTGAAATAATTTGAGCATAAGCACATTTAAACGTTTAACAAAGACTACATAATGTACGATTTTACCAAAACAGTGGCTCAGTTCTAAATGGTTCCTACGGTATAATAATATGTATTTATATGCATAAATATTACGTTCTTTCCAAATAAAATCTTCAACAATTTTTACCCTCACGTCAGAATCATAGCATTGTGAAGCTTAAGATGCCAGGCTAATAAATTTCAGTTGCAAGTTTAACTTACACAATGGGATCCCAAAGTGTGCATAGCGTCTTGTGACACAATTGACAAAATAGGCCTGAGGATGACCAATCTATAGTCGAAACATGTAGCCTTATAATTACCTTGAGTAATAAATTGATTGCTGACGTACACTATTTAATATTATATTAAATTTTAACCTCATTTTGACTGCTACATGATGATGGCTAATTACTTTAGCCGAAAATGTAGTTGTTTTTATGTTGTGTTCTACTGATTAGATGTTAGTTTTATTGCGATATTTAAAACACAATGAGGATGACCCTCCTTAAGTTCTTTATTCCATTACAAATGTTGTATAGCATTGAATTAGTTCAAAATATCACGAAGAGGTAGTAAGTATTGATTTGTAAGAAATTATATTTTAAACTACTACCTCGGCATTTGCGTAGACAGTCTTGATCAGGTTAGTCCATAATTGCCTAGCCGGGATTAGAGCCAAAGACCTTCCAACTACTGCTCGGTAACACACCAGATGCTATTCCCTTCGAATAGGGAGAAGAAGTTTGCCGAAGTAGGCCTATGCAAGATATCACAGAACGTCTGTCACAAACTACGCCTGAGCACAAAAAAAGCGCTGAACTTTTTGTATTTTCTCGCACTAGTAACTTAACCTCGGTTATTCTCTGCCAAGCATCTTTTAATTTTGCTGCAAAACTCTTCAATTTCGTTATTACCGAGATAGCAATTTTACAACAGCTACAATGTCGTGCTCCTGTGATTAGACCCACATACCTTCAGCTGTTATAGCGCAGGCTCTGTAATAAATTCACAGATTATAGCATTAACTTCCCTATGACCCACACGCTACCATTCTGCCCGTTGCCACAGCGTAATGCTCGAGCATTACTACATTAGCGTAGAGGTTCCGTAGACATACCACACGATGAGAGATCTGAGTTCACAGCGTCGTGGCATTAGCATTTTCAATGAGCGAAAAATCTCACGTGCTGGTAAAGTCCATAAAAATTTCTGAGTTACATACCGATCTCAAGTCAATCTAAATATGAAGCAGGATATTTCTCTGAAAACTCGCGGTCGCCCAGCGGGTTAAAAAATCCTCTGCCTTTATAAACCTGACACTTCACTTCCGTGTCAACGAAAGCCTACCAACGGACTTTACCTCCTCGGAGCAGTTTATCAGTCGTGGATAAGAGGCTAATTCAAGTGTTCACAAATTTTCCAAAAATCTCTGAGCAACCCCGAAATTCTAGGCGCCAGGACGGTGAAGTGATTTCAATACTAAGAGTCCAAAATCCTGGAGTGACCTGTGAACTTCACTGTTATGTGGCGCTTGTCCTCGGGGCATATGAACTGACAATCATCTTCGTATGCAAGGGACAGACTGCAATAATAAAATATTATGCGCGACCGCGTACAATTTAGTCGCAAAGGCGACCAGGTGCCAAGAATTTGTGCATCTCGAGGCTACTCGAAAGTAAATCTGAAATATATACATGTATATGCTCCTTGCCTGATTTAGGTAGAAAAACCTGGCCGTTACTTTTGTCTCCTTCAAAGATGCTGGAAATGTGGGAACCGAAGGCAATGATCAAAATACGCATACGTGAGCAAAGTGCACCAATGACCTTCTCCGATTTACCTAAAGCATTCTTTTGAGTCCCGCCAATTCCGCAACCCCTTCTAAATTCCAAATTCTTTACCAATTTGTTTGCGTAACAGACCTCTGGCTTCCAATCGACCTTTATGATTTCAGTCACATAAGTAATGAGGTACGAACTGATATACCAAAATAGGCTAATAGTGTTAGTTTTCTCAGGGGGATGATATTTAAGACCCAATGGACCATGAAGACGAGCTGACACCTGACACCTACTATTCAAATGCCTTTTCTCCTATTCATTCTTCTGGTGGACTTAGCGCAGAGGCTCTCAAGCAAAAATGTTTTTTGACCGTATTTAAAAAGTTACAAATATGTTGTGTGGTATGCTGCAGCAGACTGTCTGTACTTTTAAGTAATGTCACTGTTTGGCGAAAGACTCATTTCGATCTTATGCATATTGGACCTGCATCATCTTGATATTTGAATAAAGGTTGACCAACTAGATGATACTTGCATTATTATATATTGCTCAACATGTTTCAGACGTTAATACGTCTGAAACATGTTGAGCAATATATAATTAAGCAAGTATCATCTAGTTGGTCAACCTTTATTCAAACTCAATTCGATGTTGAAATACAAACACGACCCAGTTATGAACTGCTGTTGTCAGCAGTCTTACAACGCATCGAGTGGAACGAGTGCTGCTGAAACAGGGAAACAGACCTGTCAACGCGGCAGTTTTACGGCTTACAACCCCAATGAAATAATTTTAGAAGAAACACGAGCAGCCGTTAGAGAAACCTATGTCAGTCGAAGATTTTACTAAGCCATCATGTCCAGAGTCGTGGTTTCGGTTAGCTTTGTCTTCCATCTTCAAGGTAAGAGGCAAGTTTGTAAGTTAAAAGAACTGCTATCACCAACATCAAGAGCAGCACGTTTGTCAGTAAAGGCAAACGTCCTAAGCACCGCCACGTCTAATGACAGACCCCTTGTTTTGTTTATAAAATAGCTAATACGTACAGACATACATTTGCGTGATTTAGGTTATCCAAAAGTCTGTAACTATCAACCTACGTTGTGTAACATCCCAGAAGAGTGAATATCGGCTTCACAGTCTCACGAATACAACAAATGTGTCGTAGAATATGACGTGCCGAAATCTCAAACTACACGTGTCTAAATATATCTAAAATATACAGGACTGTATGTAAAGTACCAATACATGTTGTCCAATCCCACCTACCTGGTGCACAAATTTTAGTAAGGACTGGCAAAACACAACTTCTCCTATAGTAATTACACGCATAAATAATAGGACAAATGACAAAGGTAAAAAACCTGAAACTGTACCTATCCTTCAGTAAAAAACTATGCCATGAAAGCTTAAGGGACAACGGAGGTATAGATCCACATTTTCCTAACCTAGGTAGTAGATGGATGTTCACGTCTCGGCAGCTTTTACTGCCGGGGAGAAAGCTTCCCGGTAGCCACTGAATACTGAATTTGTTTAGCTCCAGAACCAGCCTGGGCGCTTTGAGGTTTGCCCTTCCCGGAAACGTAACCCCAATTATTCGGTCATCATTGTACAACTTACACCAAAAAATTATAGGGTGGTTACTAAGTTTTATTAAAACACCACGCCTAACAAAACACAAATCATATTTTATACAGCAGGCAAATAGCCCGCAGTTCTGTCAAACCACAGTTGATCTAACTTGCTTAAGGAACAAATAGGCCAATGAGATATATTCTGCCAGATTAATTCATTTTGTTGGGACACAGACTCTCGCCAAGAACTTGTAACGTTCACACATATATAGCACGGCATGTGTCTATACAGTCTTCTGGACATGACAGCCAAGAAATATAAACGCGCTGGAAAGAAACTGAATAGAAGGCAAAAAATAAAAGGCTTCTTATTAAAAATTCCCTTAATACTGCAAGCTGCCTTCATCTGCCTGGCCGGCAATTAAAAGGAAAGTTCCTATGCCGCACGCCCCGCCGCCGTCCACACCGCGGGAACTTCTCAAGCGACCCGAGTAATCTTCTCTCCGGAGCAGCCATCAGACCTGATTAAGTGATGTGACTGCCAGATAATCCGCTGCCCTTGCTTTGCGCGTCTACTCACATTATCGTCCTCCCTTTTTATTTTTATCACTTTCTGCGCTCCGCACTCTTAAGACTGCAGAACTCCAGGGAAGTAAGATGGATAAATACAAAGCATTTTCCCTACTCCCTCTAGTAGAAAACACTGTGGGCAATGGTAATACTGAAAAGAAGAATAACAGGTAACAGAGAATGGGTGGAAGCATAAAATATAAATTACTTCGAACTCGGTAAGGATCCGACCTAACGACAACTCAATATAGTTCACTGCTGTAATTTGCATAAGAAGAGTTTTTTTATGTTTTCCTCCACGTATTCGTTTTTTCTGTGAAACTGCCAAAACTTACGGGCCATATTGTACGCAGAATTTAACGGCATTGATGGACATCACAGCAATTCTCTAAGTAAAAATGCACCTTCAACACAGTCCGTGTGTGTTTGATTCAACGTCACGCGATGAAGACATACTGGGGAGTGAAGGCAAAAATCCACAAATGCTTAACCTTGGCACGGGGGGAGGGGGTCAGCTCATTCCTACGCCGTTTTACCCCCAGTACCCACTTAATACGACACTATGGCAGCCCCAGAGCCGGTTCACACGCTTTGCAGAAGAGATAAGTACCATGCTCCTGCCATGATTCAAACCCTGATCCTTCGGTATTCTTCCTTAATTAACCTTTTAAAGACGAAACATAATCTGCTTTATATAAGGCATCAATCCGTACCGCGTTGTAAACACTATCCACCACGGTTAAAAAAAACTAATCAGTTAATGATGTATAAAGCAAAGGCCGCTGTCTCTTCTGAGATCCTTACAAAACACCCAACGCAAAGCGAGCACCATGTAGAATTTTTGAACGTTAAACCTGGTGGTACGAAAAGAAAACGTTAGGCTTTAAAAGTTGATACGTCTACTGGACCAACCCTCGAACTGTGACAAATTTTGATTAAAGGTTATGTCATGCATTCAATACATAAGTTATTTAGAGTTTACGGGTGAAAAATTATGAAGAACTACGTCATAATTCTACTCTTGCTACTACAAATTTCCCATACATATGTATGTATACGTGTTGACATATATATATATATATATATATATATATATATATATATATATAAACTTGCCTTAAAGATGTCAAAATAGAATGAAAATGCAAAACCTCTTTGGTGCTCGAACTGCAGCTGCGTTTCACAGAGACGATGCCAAGCATTATTTAGTGTACAAGCATGTAAAGCAGGACGAAATCAATGAATTTTAATGAATGGGGTTTTTGCATTGTCACTCATGAAGTAGCACGGCCTGTGCTGTGGATACGTTATGAAAATTTATCACATAGTTCAAAATTCTGCTTCGCGATGATACAGTAAATATTCCCCACACACTTCAATGCATAGTCACGCATACTTCCGGCAACTACTATCTGCACTGACAATGCAACGACAGGAATACACGAGTCAACTTCCTACCTAGAATTTCAGAACACTTGAAACTGACTTGTACAAAATTCTGCAAAGTTTCACTTGCCAGGAGCAAACCACTTACTTACGCTTCAAATTATCCATACATCAGAAACAACGTTCAGTCATACGTCGTTATAGGATGCACTGCATTGTGTCATGATATATAGTCTAAGTACCAAAATTCTGGAAAAAGGCTGTACGTATGTACCAAGATACACGGTTTCACGTCCCAAACGAAATCAACCTTTATCGTCACTGCAGTGAGAACCTCAAACCTTGGTCTAGTATTGCCTGTCCAACCACCAGTCTTGGAGGTTAGGATTACCACATGCAAAATGTTCTGATTAAGAGGAAGCGACTTACCGGAGGCGCTTTTCCACTTCGGAAGTAATATAAATTCACAAAGTATGGTCCACACTGTGTCCAATGAAAAGAACAGATTCATACTGCTTACGAACGGTCACATTATCCCAAACAAAATCAAGAACACAAACGCACACTCATACTTATTTCTGCCATCTTGCAGTGTCAAATGCAGACTTGTCACCATTTTTTTCGTTCAATCTAGATCTTTCTGATCTCTTTCTCATCACTTCGCCCTTTAAAAAAAAAGTGCAGAAATTTCCATTCTTAATAATTTTTATAACTAAATACATCGCAAATTACAAATATTTATTCATTTCCTTAAGGGACTTAGTGTATCTGATACTGAAACGTGAATTTGTGGATGGTGGTAAGTAAAATTCACGTTTAGGTTCCCTGCCTTAAGTAGGATCGCCCAGCACAACTCAATTACTTATAATTAATACAGCATATCTCATGATTCTATGTTTGGTACACTGCATCTTTGGTTCCCTAACAACTTTCAACCATAAACATTACATAGCATTGAAGAAGATGGCATATCGAGATAAAGCGACCAGAGCCTATTTAGTCGCCTAGGCCTACAACCTACAAAACCTCCTACCCAATAACGACTTTCTCTAATGCTAACACTAACCGCTAACTCATGTGTAGCGAGTAGGTGCATATGTGGAGTTTTACCTCCATGAACTTATGGCATGGCACAGAGATAAGTCTACCTTTATGTTTATATTTACACAAAACTTAGGTCACAAATACAAGTATAGATGAGCATCACTTTGTACAGTATAAGAAAAAAATCCCTTTGCAGCCAAAACAAATTTTTGTTGCTGATAAACTTTTTTCATAATCCCACCCTAGTCAGTACCAACGTGTCCTTCAGAATTTACAATATTTACATAAGTAAGAAAACCTGGATTATGCTTTTTCAAATGGCAATAAACATGGCAGGACAACATAATCAATTTGCCCCCATCATTATGTTGAATTAGGTATAGCATTTACAGTAATTGACAATCTGTCACACAGCCAGTGTACATTTCAAATTTAACAGCAAAAATAAAAAAAAACTAGAAGCAAACTGTACATTAATTACAGCAAATAAGCAGCCTCAAGATACCTCTATTATGTTGCAGGTTAATTTGTACAAAGAGAACAAAATGTTACCTATATTTTTCCCTTCCAGAGCAACACTCCTCCCCATAACATTTTAAAAATCCCTACTTACCTGCAAGGTAACTCAGTGTATTTCCTGTATGAGGATCAGTCACTGAATAATGTTCAGGACAACATCTGTTTAATCTGAGAATCGAACAAACCCCACGAATAAATTCTGCAGACAAAATGTCATGCTACTTACCATTGGCCCTTGTAAAGGATTAATATACGAGTCATTGTAAGATTTATGCTGCAGTAATCAACCAACTGAGTTCTCTTTGCTTCATAAAGCAGTCGATTGTAAATAACCAACTGCATTCCACAAAACTCCATTTTATAAAAACAAGAAGTTAAACCTCTGACTAAATATCAAGAATGAATGTACACATGACATATGGAGGTAAAGCACTATGCATTCTCAGACATAACATCAGACTGAAATATATGGTACACTGAGCCCCAGCCACCTAATTCCAAGGAAATGGCTTCAATCTCCAGTGAACAAGAGATAAGGTAGGTCCAATGGCTGTAGTGAATGTGATGGCTAAGTGAAAACTCCCAACATGTCCAACAGGAATCAAAGGCAGATCATGCAGCCAACAACCAGTCACTTTACAGATACATTTATCAGTTCCACAAATATCCCATATATAACATCTTCTGAATGGTCCATAAACCTGAAAGTGAGCAGAGATATTCCCTGTCTCTGAATCTTTTCTTCTAGTGGAACTCTGTACGACTCTGGTTGACAAGTCACAGCATGTCTGCATACATTAGAAGGCAATGGGAAGCACTAGGACAGTCAGGGTAACTCTCAGTATGCAGCCACTACACATAACATCTGAGACAACTAAGCAATAAGCTGATCTGTGCTGTCTGAGAACCGTTCAACCAAGTGGACTGATCCATCTGCACAACCACACCCAAAATAAGAGAATACCATTCCTGTGTGTATGTTACACCTTATGGCACAGAGTATAAGAAACCCTTTCAAATGTGATTTCACAATGGAAAAGTCATTCTAAGCAATTCTATGACTAACATTATATTAATCTGCAATCCTTTATTTAATTATCATATTAGTTTCTCAGTTTTTGCACAGAGATCAAGTCCATCCAACTATCAGTCTGTGTTTCAATATAAGAACTACAGGAATTTTATATTACAGGTCCTTACAAAACATTGTGGGGCCACACTTAAATTGTCATATAAATGACATCATATAAGTAGGATCTATGTTGTAATGAACAAATGTGAATTAGCACAACATGACATCTATTCAACAAGAGTTAAAATGAAAATGTTTTGTCTAATTATTATAACAAATGGAAAAAAATGTGATATAATTTGATACTGGAGCCCCCAACAGAAAACTACAAAAAATGCCTACAGGATATCCATATTCTGGTATTTTAATTTACCTCTGGAATCTTGTTTTGAACTCACAGTGATCAAATCTTGTGACATGGAAGACTCATGAAGCTTCTGATAATCTTGTATGTCAATAAATTTCAGCAGTTGCTATAGAGATAACAATATGTCACAATACAACTTGAATTTCAAACAAAAGCAATATCAGAATCAACCTGCCAAAACTTATATGTCCCTTGAAATACTGAGAATGGTGTACCACTCTACTTTCCACTCAGTTATAAGCTATGGCCTCCCCTTCTGGGGCATTCCCCCACATAGTAAAAGAATATTTCTAATGCAAAAGAGAATTATACGAATTACGTTGGGCCGTAGGAGGCTTGCCTCTTGCAGAATTTTGTTCAAGAACTTGAAAATATTACACCTTATTTCACAATATATATTCTCCATTACGATGTTTATTATAAAGCACAAACATCATTTTACAGTTAACTCAGAAATTCATAATATAAACACTAGACAGCAATTAAATTTTCATCAACCAGCACCACATTCAACTGGTTTTAAACACGGTATTTATTATTCAGGTGTGAAGATATACAATAACCTCCCTACTCATATTAAACAGTTGTCTGATGATCCTAGATCCTTTGAGCTAGAATTAAAAGAATTTCTGTATCACCACTCTTACTACTCGCTGGAAGAGTATTACAAACATTAACTTTACTCCGACATTAGAAATTAATTGCTCATAATAGGGAATAATGACATAATTACTTACATGAAGAACAATCTGAGGTTATTAATATTTCTATAACACCCTTCGAACTACCTACATTGCTGCACCTTAGTATTTATTATGTGACATTTATATGCTATTTTTGATGATAAATTTTGTTTTGTTATATTATTTGGATTGTAAATTTTTACAAACTTATAGAGTTACAACTGTAAGCATTTTTTATGGCAATGTATAATCAAACATGGTCATTTTTATTGATTTTTGTAATTAGCATATCGTTAGTAAAAAGGGCTAGATAGTAGTTGAGGGATGACTAGTTTTATATCCATAAGGTTTTTACCAATATGTACTGGATTTTATGGAACTGAAATAAAATATAATACAATACAAAGTATTTAGGAACCCTCATATAAGGAAAAATGACAATTACAAAACTAATTATTCCTGTAATGTATAGTATCCATAGTACATAAGAAAATATGCAATGAAACCCAACTTACTGGAGAAAGGTGAATGAAAATTATTAACAGTTACAGTCAAAATGGAATATACAGGTGTCTCAAGAGTCTCATACTGACACTAGTGTCACATTTTTGTTTTAGGAAAATTGTGTATGTGTTCAGGATTAGATGGACATAGATTGTCCTGTATGAGCATAATACCTGGATCGAGACAAGCATCAAATGAATTTACATCATAAAGAAGTAAATCTGATAAAACATAGTAGAGTTTCAAAATTTATAATGTGAAATGGTGCTGTCTCTGTGGTACACCAACCACACCCAAGGCAAAATCTCGCATGTTCATGAAAACATCACGGCAAAAGTATATGGCAATCCTACAAAAAGTAGCATGTTTACAAACAAAAATTAACAATGCAACATATTTCCAGGACTGCACTGAAGAAATCTACAAAAGAATAAGGAATGATTCAAAGGAACATTCTGCTTCATCCACAAACATGCCTTCTGGAGACATGTAGTGAGAATATTACTTAGTGGTATTCTATTTCTAACTTAAATTATTGGCATTTTCTGTACCTAGTTGTTTACTGACTATTTTTCTGTATATGGTGCAACCCTTTTAAAACATTTTTGGAAAAATTCAACAAATTTGGCTTCCATGTAGAAAGACATCTTAAAAGAGTAAGCCTAAGAACAAGTTGTTATTCTGCAATTCTGTACTGAAACTGACAATTCATTTTACTAGAATATTATCCCATGCAAATTCTGCACTAAATGACTTATTTTTACCAACAAATCAGATATTCAGTTTTACTTTCTTCAGACATTTGCAATGAGAAATAAATACAAAAGGTATGAATATATAAATGTCACACACAGAATACTTCAAATTACATTAAAGTCAAGTGGTAACCCAGTCACAACACTATCTGTTAAACCCACCCTTCTTCACCTTGAAAACTGCCTGTGAATCACGAAATTTCATACCTCAAATTTTGGGTTTTCTTAAAATCCATTAACAATGAAGTGCATTAACATTTTTACTCAATAGTGTTAACAAAATATGCAAACTTATAGAAAGATTGTTAAGTAAAATCATTAAGCTAGAATAACTAACAACTTTAAGTTTTGTGAGACACATTCATGATCAAATTGAATGATAAGACAGATGTCCTGGGAGAACAGTTAAGATGTACAATACTGAAGGTTTTATTTGACAGTATATTAAATAACCAACTGGACTATGTATGTAATAGGATGAAATATGCACCTGTACAAAACTGCATGATGAAAAGTTTCATAATGTGTGATCTTCATCAAATATACCTATTGTTAGAGTGATCAAATCACAGACAAGATAAACAGGACATTAAATAAATGACTACCGCATACCACACTGAGGTTAGAAAACATGAAGAGAAGATATCACTTGGAAGACACAGACATAGATGGGAAGATAGTATAAAAATGGATCTTAAAGAAATAGGATATCAGGCTGTGGAAAAGTTTCGTCTGGCTCAGGATCAGGACAAGAAATGAGCTCTTGTGCATGAACTGTTTGGTCCCATACAATGCAGAGCATTTATAGACTAGACAGTGATTACTACAGTTAACAATAATACTAACAGTAATACTGTAGTAACAAACATCATAGGTTCTCATTAAAGCCTGCATGTTATATAATTCCAGATATTTGCATCATGTAAAACCTACAGTTAATGCTCAGGATTTTATTCTTACTTTATTTATTGCAGACCTCTTTTAATTCTTACTGCATGATGGCACAACTGATTATCACATAATTTGTCACTCCCCCGTGGACTCATCAAGCAAGACATGCATTTGCTCTAAACCTGAATGGATCCTCAAGTACCATGTTCTTGATCAAAAGAAATCTTTCTTCGGTGGTTAGGTTATTACCCACACCCTTTCAGATCTGCTTTCACAGATGACAATTTTTATAACTCAGCACAAATTGCAACCTGTATAATTTCAATTATACATCAAACTTCATGAATACTATGGGTACACCCAATGTCAGCTAACAGGAAAAATATTTTCTGTTATACTGAAATGTATGTGTTCATTCCAACAGTAAAAATTCAAGCTCGTGTAACCTGCATGTTTAATATTCATGATGACACCATGTTGCACATGCATTAAATTATGCACTTTTCTCTTACTTTAGATTAAAATAGTTATTCCATATGCACATATTTTTTTAAAATAATGCACCCATCACAACTGTACTGCCTGCAGGAAGTACACCTTCCTCAGTTTCCTTGCTGCAAACTCACCTGTGAAGCCACTGCAATCAAAGTTGGATGCTACTCCTTTTCGATGGACAAAAGGGCCAGCAACCCAGTCACTCTTGAGCCATGGTTGCCCTCAGATAATTTTTAATAATTCTCCATTTTGAAAAACTTCACTCTCCTGTCACCACCATAACTTGGCTCTTAACACTATCCTACATGGTATATCTGTGTTTGGAAGGAGCTTTCTAATGATTTTATAAACTGAAGGGCTCAAAATGCTATGCCAGCATCTTCAGAGATGACTTCCTGCAAAACCCTATGCTTAGAGAAAAGGTCCACACTGTTACTGTAACAAGAATCCTCATCAAACAAGGCAATGTACAGTAGCATACGCTGTACTTCCAATCTAACGAGAACAGAAAATTATTATTTCAAAACCAATCTGCACTTCTCTCATGAAAAGGGTCAGGCAAGGAAGTGTGAAATGTCACGTCCCTTAAGTTTGTATCAGCAATACTCAACTACAACACTTTGACAAATCTGTCCTCAGTGGAACTCACAATAAGAGAGGCATAATTATAATGGAGCTGGCGTAGGAACACTCATAAGTGGGGAATCGAAATGGTCCATATTTGCTGGGAAATGGGGTACATCTTGCTGGCTTCCAATTCTTTCTTGTAAGGAATCATACAACCTGTGTATTGCTTCATTGTGCTGGAAAAGAAAAATACAAAACCATAAACTTGAAGTATATTGTTTCCTTAATACTACAGGTAAGCAAACAGTGGAGTTGCATAAACCAACATACAAAACTACAGTTCAAAATCTCATTGCACACCAAAGCAACCATTATCGCAAAAGTTCATGTAACTGTAAACAGGCATCCATAAAATTCATTCATACTTCTATATGGTATGTATTTGGCGCAAATGGTCATATGTACTACAATTCATACGAGAATAGTAACATTTTTGAAACATACACAATGAGACCTTGTTCCTAACACAACTCATCTAGAGAAGTACAGTACACGAAAATATAACAACATATGAAAAATATCTACACAGCAACAATTTAACCTTGAAATGTCAGTACAGATCAATAAGCCAGAAATCAAGACTGAAAAAGAAATTAGTTCAAATCACACTTGTGAACTACAGTTAAATGCAAAGAAACACAGCTAAATTCAAAATGTCACACCTTTGCAATAAATTATACAATTTACTTCATGCTTCTTTAACTCAAATTTGTGTAATATATCAATTTTTTAGATTAGCACAGAGTTTTGTTTTCATATGTATTTCCATTTCTTCACAAAAAACTAACTACTCTGGGCTGATTAACAGGCCTGACCATTTTAGTGAAACTATGTAGCAGGCAACCATGCCAACATCCCACAAACTTCTGCCAAAGAAGCAGTAATTTTATTCTTCCTGTCAGACAGGGCACATTAGCCCATGCCTCTTTCATCTTTACCTGGCTGGTTGGCTGCAAAGCCTTCACAAGTGTCTGAAGTCGGGCTGTTGGAAGTTTTGGGTAAATATACCACAGCAGCTTCAGCAAGTGTTTAGGCACATTATCCCGAGCCAAACCCGCAAAAAAGAACTCGTCAAAAATTACAGTACAAAAATCTTCTGCTGAAAATTCATCATTCATGTGTATAAGCAAAGACACCTACAAAGAGAAAACAAAACATAACCAAATAACCACCATTTTTTAAAAAAAGTTCTTGCCCTCCTATCTCAGTGGAATCAGAAACAAATTTACTCATGTAGATTCAAGTTTTCTGGGATGTTATATTATGCTGATCAATATCGCAGAAGACCTGCATCTACCACAACAGCACTGTTAGCAGCTCAAATCTTGCAAAACTATTTATGGTATTTTATTTATTTGTAGTTTATATACTTATACTATGCATAACTCAGGCTGTATAGTGTTGAATGATTTAATAAAAATGAATAATGATTTGTGCAGGCTGTGGAGGGAAGCAGTCAAACCTAATTTAAGGTACTATCCTCCCATTTGCTTAAAAGGATTGAGGAAAACCACACAAAACAAAAGGCAGTGCCACAGCCAGAATTCAAAACAGGTACATCCCAATACAACATACAAGCATTACTGCTGAAGCCAAATGGCTCAGTCCCTACACCTAACTGCTTGTTCTGTAATAGGTGTTAGGAGGTGTGCAGATTAAATGTATTCTGGATGTTCCGGAATTCCTGTACAGCTATAAAAGACAAATGTGAGCCATTTTCACCAACAAACAGCTTAGTATGACAAGAAGTTAGTGAGCTCTCAAATACTCCTGCTGCTTTTACCACACTAGTAACTCCCTAAACATGGAATCAAACTAAACAACAATTTGTGGTAATACAACTAAAAATGTGACAACACCTCAGGCTTTCCTTATATTAAGCACTACTGAGTATTGTCATTATTTTGAAAGATGTGCTATATACATTTATGTGTTCCAAATCTTAAAACCTTTATTTCTGATACTGTTGATATCTAAGAATGGGCTTACTACTTTATAAGTTCCACATCCATGGATTAAAGGAATATTTATACTTATGTTGTGAAGCAACCTATGCACACTGGTTAAATTGAAACTACTACGATGCCTTTACAATAGGCACAAAAAGGCAGATGTACAAATGTTTTAGAAAACAACTTTATTCAGTTTTTCCATCACAATAATATGATTATAGTAAATGAAAAAGTACAAAAAGAAAGAATTGACTTTTTAAATTGATTTATGATCTGCAGCTACACCAAGCATGTGTGTGTCTAGAAACATCCCAAACACTCTACTCCCTAACTTCTACCAATGCTACACACTAGCCTTAAGCGCTATCCCCTGAGACACACAACTCTACTCATTTAACTTACTTACTTACTTACTCCATGGTGCAGAGTCCTTCTTGAGAAGCTAACTGGTTTGCAGCTAGTCAAGAAATTCCCTGCATTTTACGGAACCCGAAGGTTCATTACTGCACTCACAAGCGTCCGCCACCTATCTCTATCCTGGGCCCACCCAATCCAGTCCATACACCCACATCCCACCTCCTGGAGATCCATCCTAATATTATCCACCCATCTACGCCTAGGTCTCCCCAGTGGTCTCTTTCCCTCCGGTTTCCCCACCAAGACCCTAT
>Ga0131853_10007110_pt1 | contig 20217 bp, 10 predicted proteins | sample TergutLab28metaG_FD_92764 | JGI IMG/M metagenome (GOLD analysis project Ga0131853, IMG submission 92764) | Labiotermes labralis P1 segment gut microbial communities from Petit-Saut dam, French Guiana - Lab288 P1 (version 2) (version 2) | ecosystem: Host-associated > Arthropoda: Insects >... | reverse complement strand
TCATCAGATGGTTGGACACAAATTCGGATCAGTCATAATGGCGGGACATTAAATGGTTGGGTCAGAACAAGTCAGGTTCAAACACGCGCATTCAATCGCCGAACGAATCGAAGTGCGACATTAAGATCAGGACCAGGCTCACATTTCCGAAATTTACGTACAGTACCAAGGAACACGACAGTAACAGTGAGGTCACGAGTCGGGAATTGGTATCACGTGCATTATTATATCAATAGCAATAGACAATATGGTTGGTTAAATCGTGAGAACTTTTCAAGGGTTACTTTGCGATAAAATAATAAAATGAAAGCGAGAAGAAGATGAATAGTCGAAAAAAAATAAAATTTTTTAAACAATTGATTTTTATAATTCTTGCCTTAGTGTTGCTCGTGCAAGGACCGCTAGGAACAGCAAGTATTTATGCTTTAGAATTGCCTCAAGGACGGACTTCAAATGAAAGAGGTAGTTTTGATGAAAACGAAGATATGACGTATCCTCCTTTCTATGATGAAGGGGAATACGACAATGATTATGATGCTACTTATCCGCCTTTAGTAGATGAAAATAATGATGCTGAAAGTGATCTGCCAATTGAAGGTGATGGAGATTATGATGATGAATTAGAAGCAGAGATAGAAATTGAAAGGGCGATAGAAGGGTTATCTAGTTCTCAAATTACAACAGTAAGAGAAACAGGTGTAACGCGTCGAACTGCAACCTTTCGTCGTGGTCCTGGGACAGGTTATGCAACGATCAGAAGTATTCGTGGTAATACAAATGTAAGAATTACTGGTCGGAATGGTGATTGGTATCGTGTTGTTATCGATGGCACGACAGGTTGGTTAAGGCGAACATCAGTGGCGCGAACGCGTCAAATTGCCGTAGTTACCACAGATAATGCGCATGTTCGGTCAGGTCGTGGCAGTAGTTATACTAGTTTAACACGACTACCAAGAGGTCATCGAGTTACGGTAACGCGTCGCACGGGCGATTGGTCACGTGTAACGGCAAATGGTCATACAGGGTGGATTAGAAATAGTGACTTAAGAACAGGAGATGCGATGCGACCAGGTCGTACAACAGGCAATAATGTTCCAGTATATTCGCGCCCACGAACAGATTCTGAGATTCGTGAACGTCTGCCAAGACATACGAACTTGATGATTATTCAACGAACAGAATCATCAGATGGTTGGACACAAATTCGGATCAGTCATAATGGCGGGACATTAAATGGTTGGGTCAGAACAAGTCAAATTGAAACTCGTGCGTATAATCGCCGAACGAATCGTAATGGCGCGTTAAGAACAGGACCAGGCTCTGGTTTTCAAAGTATACGCACTGTACCAAGTAATACGACAGTGACAGTAAGATCGCGCGTTGGGAATTGGTATCATGTTCATTATTCGCTTAATGGGAATAGACAATATGGTTGGTTAAGCCGTGATAATTTTGCAAGAGTTAGTTTGGGTTCTAATATTGTCGGTGATGCAGGACTTAATCCAACTTGGGGTGTGACTTATGGGCGAGCTCAGCTAAGAAGAGGAGCAGGCACAAACCATGATGTGATTAAAAATATTGCTGATGCAACATTAATCGCTAATATTAGAAGAAGATCAGGCGTATGGTTAGAAGTGACTTATAGTGGGCAAACGGGTTGGATTCATCATGATTCAATTCGTATTGAAACACATACACCTGTTGTTAGAACCAATAGTGGGCGCACCAATACTGCAACTGATTTAAGAAACGGTGCAGGCAATAGTTATAGTGTTATTCGTCGCTTGAATAATAATTCGAATGTGACTGTCTTGCGACAATCAGGTGCTTGGCTTCGCATAAGAGCAGGTAATGATGAAGGGTGGGTAAGAGAGTACCATGTTAATTCTACAAGTGCAGCAACAACGAATATATCTGCTCAGCTTAGAAGTGGACCTGGTAATAGCTATTCGAGAACGCGAAGACTTCCAAGTGGTATTAATGTAACTATTTTACGACAGAGGGGGCAATGGCTAAATATTAGTGTTGAAGGTCAAACTGATTGGATTCACATGTTGTATGTTAATATGAGATCATTTGAAGCGAGTGTGCCAAATGTGACAAATCGCTTAGATAGTCAAGTCAATACGGTCAATGTTTCAAATGAAACAGGACTTAGATTAGTCGTTCCAAGAAGAAGAACCATTGGGGTTGGGAATGCATTTGATGTTTTAGAAGGTGTACGCGTAGAGCATGTTGCTTCAAATGGCACTGTGACGAGGCTTCCACTTACATGGCATGATTCAAGTTGGACATGGCGTTTTACACATGATAATACAACTTTTACAGTTGCTATTGAAGGTATCATGGATAACTTAACACCTGGAACTTATGAACGCGCAGTAACTGTAAGTCGTGGGAATGCTGTTCGTGCACGTGGATCACAAACAGTTGTTGTTAGATAATTTAAATCGTAATATTTCAAATTGAAGTCTTGGATGAAAATCTGGGACTTTTTCGCTTAAATTTATCGCTTTTTTAGTTTAATCATTGATTTTTTTTAAAAATCCACAATTTTGCCACAATTTCGTGAAAACTGCCACAACTTTGCCTAGACTAATGTTCAAAAATCTGCTAAACTACGGGTATAAAAAATTAGTTAAAAGGAATGAAGTGTATGATGAAGAAAAGTGTGAGCGTGTTGCTTATTTTTATTTTAACTTTGCAAATGGTGTTGCCTGCTTTAATTGTAAGTGCTGATGAGGTAAATGACACAACAAATCCAGCTACTGAGCCGTCTGAGACATTAGTTGATGAGGATGCCACTGCTTATACTGATGAGGATGAGCCTACTACGCAAGTAAATGATAATCATTTGGATGAAGAAAGAGATGAGATGGATGACTCTTTCGATGAAGCGCTAGAGGATGAGGAAGATAATGAAGAAACTATGCCTGTACAAATTAGTGACATTTTTCCAGATCCAGCATTAGCATATGTGATAGCAGCACAATTAGAAATTGATATTGATGCTTATATTTCGCGAAAAGATTTGTCTGCTATTGCGATGCTTACTGCGGCAGTTGACTCGGGAATTAGGACGATTGAAGGATTACAGTATTTAAGAAATTTAGAAGTGTTACGTTTAGGAAGCAACCAGATTACTGACATTTCTCCTTTAGCAGGGCTGACGAATCTGTATCAATTGGGATTATCGGACAATGAAATTAGTGATATATCTTCACTAGCAAGACTCGTTAATTTAGAACAATTATCTTTGAATGGCAATCAGATCACCGATTTACGTCCATTAGCAGATGTGTATATGTACATTCAAGATTTAGATGTCCAAGATCAAAATATTACCCTCCCTGCTGTAAATTTTGGAGAAGGAACTGAGCTAGAAAGTTTCTTGCCTGATGGGACTAGAGTCGAAAACTTCCAAGATGGGGATGATTTGTATTATAAAGATGGGATGATTATTTGGTCGATGTCGGGGATGAATCAAACAACATTTAGTGTAACGAATCCATTCCCATTTTCAGTTATTGTTCATCAAGAAGTATTTGAGCGAGAAATAGCACCTGCACCTGATATGCCAAGACTTTCACAAATATCAATTGACTTGATGTATGCTTTTATCGCCAACAATTCTGAAGAAAATCCATTTACAGTTCCGGCAGGTTTAACATTTAACGAAGCAATCAATACCCTTGATTGGGGAGCTGGCGTTACTGTTCAAACACCAATGTCAGGTTTACAAGCACCAAAAGGAACGATTTGGGGAGGCTTGACGCTCCAACTTAATGTGCAAGAAGTTGAAGATGGTACTTATATTTTTGATGATAGTTATTGGTTTGTTGAAATCGGATTATTTGTCCAGTTTGAAAGTGATGATGATCTACAAGATGGAGCTCCAACTATGCCAACAGGGTTTGTCCCACAGATGGGATCAGCTGCTGCTAATACGATGCTAGCAGGTTTGGGGATATTAGCTGTCGGTGGGATTGTGGCTTATCGGAAGCGTCGAAAGGGTTGAACACTATTCGAAAAATTAGACTAGAAGTAAATACATCTTGAAATGAGGCGTGTAGAGCTTTCAAATTCAAGGTGTATTTTTATGTTGTCAATTGTTGTTGAAAATGAAATTAAAATTGAAAAACTCATACAGTTATGGTAAAATTGAAGAATATCTTTTGAAGCGATTCATATTATTAGGACGCAGCGTTCATAATAATGATAAAGCAGGTTTTGTAACAAGAATTCATAGGTAGAAAGGTGATATTTATGAAGTATAATGTGTTGATCGAGGAATTTTGTGAAGCCTATGGATTAGGGAAAGTCAAAGAAGCTCGTTTACTCCCAACTGGTGTTGCGAATCGAACCTATGTTGTTGAAACAGAACTTGATAAGTATATAATAAAAGCGATAAATCCTTCTCGAATCAAAACAGAAACTGACTTGGATAGAATTGAAATAACAGAGCAGATTGCAGAATTAGCGAATGAACGTGGCGTTACAAGTATTTCCGCAAAACGACTTAATGGCAAAATTGTGAATGAATGGTGTGATCAACACTACATCGTTTTTGATTTCTTTGAAGGTAAAGTAATTCGTTTTAAGAAAATAACACTTGAAAATTGTTTTAAGATCGGCAGTGTATTGGCAGATCTACACAACATCAATTTTGAAAAAATATTAGATTTAAACGCCGATGATTTATTGAGGAAACATGGTATAGGTGGGCAAGTTGCTTTTAAAATAAACTGGCAGTATTATTTTGAGGCAGCATCTCGAGAGAATCCAAAATGGTTAGATCTCTTTGAAGCCAATCTTGCTGATTTGTATGAAGCTGTTGAAATTACACTTCCAAGTTATCTCTCTTTTATCCCTCAAGATACTTTGATTGCTCATGCTGACATGTTCAGCCATAATGTGTTATGGAAAGATGATGAACCTTATGTTATTGATTGGGAGCGAAGTGGTTTTATTGATGCCACTTATGATTGTTTGCATACTGCTATTAGATGGGCGACAAAGACACCTGTTAAACAAAATGAAAATCCGCTTGAAATGGATCGAATGTATGCTTTTTTGGAGGGTTATACGCAAAAACGAGCCATTAATGTTGAAAATGTTGCGGTTTGCTTGCATGTGATTCTCTATAACAGATTGAATCATTTGAAAAATCACTTAGTTAAATACTTTAATTCTGAGGATGAGACAGCTAAAAAACAAGCAGAGAAAGTGATTAAATATTCACTCTCTATCTTTACGGGCTATAAGAAGCTGATGATGGATCAACTAGAAACATTGGAACAGTATATTGTTGCCAATCAATCGAATTCAGAGTATGAAAAAAGCCCCTCTTATATGCTGGTTCCGAAAATGAAACAATTGCTTGATTATCATGAGGCACAGAGAATTTCGTATGAAAAACGGATTGCTCGCTTAACTTTGGAATTAAATCATGTTACAAAGTGGGCGTTTGGTTTAAGAATGTATCGGAAAATGAAATTAACTTTTATGAAAAAGCAAAGGTGATCTGTTGGAGGTGATCGTATGAATTATAATATCTTGATCGAAGAATTTTGTGAAATAAATGGTTTAGGACAATCAAAGCATATCCAATTACTGCCAACTGGTGTTGCGAATCGAACTTACATTGTTGAGACCACTGGTGGAAAATATGTTATAAAAGCAGTAAATCCTGCCAGAATTGAAACGGACGCAGATGTTAAAAGATTAGAGATGACGGAGCAAGTTGCAGAAATTGCTAAACAAAACGGGTTAGCGAGTATTTCTGCTAGACGAATTAATGGCAAAATAGTGAACGTGCTCAAAGGACAAGCTTATATTGTTTTTGATTTTTTCGATGGGCGTGTCATTCCTTTTAGAAAGATTACACCTGAGGATTGTTTTAAAATTGGTGATCTGTTGGTGAATTTACATCAGATGAATGTGGATGAATCTTTAAAATTAGCATTTGAAAATACGCTTAAACAGCATGGTTATGGCGGACAAATTAAATTTAAAATTCATTGGAATTACTATTTCAAACAGATCTCAAAAGATCACCCTGCATGGTTAGAGATTTTTGAAACGAATCTTGATGATTTATATGAAATGACTGAAAAAACATTCCCTTACTACCTCGCTTATCTTCCGCAGGATATCGTTGTCGCTCATAGTGATATGTTTAGTCATAACATCTTGTGGCAAGATGAACTGCCACATATCATCGATTGGGAAAGAAGTAGTTTTATAGATGCGACTTATGATTGTCTGCATACTGCTGTAAGATGGGCGACAAATTTTAAGGATGAGGAGATGAGTGCTTCTATTGATAAACAAAGGCTGTTTGCTTTTTTTGAAGGTTATGTGACAAAGCGTGCGCTTAATGTTCACGATCTTGAATTTTTGATGCATGTCATTTTATATAATCGCTTAACATTTTTACGTCGTACGCTACTTAAGTATCTTGAGGCTGGTGATCAAATCGCCAAAGAGCAAGCAGAGAAAGTGATTAGGTATTCGTTAGCTATTTTTCAAGGATACAAAGGGCTTTTAACTGAATTGGAAGATTTGAAGTGGCACATTATTCATCACGAATCTAACTATTCAGCTCAAAAAACGCCTTCTCATGAATTAATTCCTAAAATGCAAAAATTAATTGAGGATCATGATGCAAAAGTAGATGAATTAACACAGCAATCAAATGAATTGATCGCAAAAAATCAAGCCGAAAAGAAAAGAGTAACAGAGCTAGAAAAACAGTATCAGTCACAAAAGCGCGAGTTAGATAAATTGAAAGCGGACTTTAACCATGTTTATAAGAGGGCCATTGGTTTGAGAGTTGTTCGCAAGTTGAAGCGATTGTTAAAGAGGTAAGTGAAGTGATGGAAAATATTAGAGTGAGTGTCGTAGTTCCAGCTTATAATGTGGAGCGTTATTTGAGGGAATGTCTCGATTCGTTGGTGAATCAAACCATGATTGAAATGATGGAAGTTATTATGGTGAATGATGGTGCAACAGATAAGACGGGTCAGATTATGGATGAGTATGCGCAAAAGTATGTTAATTTTTATGTGTATCATAATGAAAATGGTGGGCTGGGTTATGCGAGAAATTATGGTGCGAATTTGGCACGTGGAAAGTATTTAGCATTTGTTGATTCAGATGATTATGTAGCCACAGATGCGTATGAAAAAATGTTGAAATTGGCGGAAAGAGATGATTCAGATATTGTAATTGGAAATGTCATGCGCTTTAATTCAACTAAAGAATATTCTAGTTCGCTTCATCAACATGTTTTTTTAGAAAACAAAGCGAAGACGAATGTTTCCCAGTCACCAGAGTTGTTGTATGATACGACAGCGTGGAATAAATTGATTAAAATGGATTTTTGGAAGCAACATGCGTTTGCTTTTCCAACGAGAATGTTGTATGAAGATATTCCAGTGACTGTGCCAGCACATATTTTGGCAGCGTCAGTTAGTGTGATGATGGATGTCATATATTTCTGGCGGGCAAGAGATGATGATGACAAGTCGATTACGCAACAAAGAACTGAGAAGGAGAATTTGGTTGATCGGGTAAAAGCGATTCATATGGTGTATGATTTTTTCGCTGAAAATCAAGTTTCTTCTGAGCTGAAAAAGCATTTTGATTATAAAAATTTGATCCATGATTTTAAAATATATTTGAATACGTTACCTGATGGTGATCAAGCTTATCAATTGGAAATGATGAAAATTTTGCATCCAGTGTTAGCGCGTATAGATGAAGATGTATTTGATAAGCTCCCGTTAGTAGATCGGCTCAGATATATTTTTATCCGTGAAATGAATGTTAAAAAGTTAAAATGGGTTCAGAAATTGGCGAGAATCAAGTATAATCTTACCAAGCGTTTTAAAAAGTAAGAGAAATAAGGACTAGCAATAGAAGGTGAAAGAATGAAAGTTGTCGAACAGATTAAAATTAGTGTTATCGTGCCAGGGTACAATGTAGATCCTTATTTAGAGGAATGTTTGGATTCGCTCGCAAGTCAAACATTATCGGGCTTGCAGATCATTATGGTTAATGATGGTTCACCAGGAAAAACACCTGAAATCATGGATGAATATGCAGCGAGATATGAAAACTTTGAAGTGATTCATCAAGAAAATCAAGGTTTGGGTGCTGCGAGAAATAATGGTGTTCCTTTTGCTAAGGGTGCGTATCTTTCATTTGTTGATAGTGATGATCGATTACCCTCAGATGCTTATGAGAAAATGTATCAATCTGCTAGGAAAACAGGCTCAGATATTGTTATTGGTGCAGTCGATTGTTTTAATTCGACGAAGCAAATCAAATCTTCCTTACATAAGAAAGCTATTCATGATACGATTTATGGCACGCATATTTCAAAAAATCCGGAATTGTTTTATGATACGACAGCTTGGAATAAAATATTTAAGAAATCTTTTTGGGATGAACACAAATTTGCCTTCCCAACTGGAATGTTGTATGAGGATATTCCTGTTACAATCCCAGCTCATTTTCTTGCCAAATCAGTTGATGTTTTAAGTGATACCATTTATCATTGGCGTGTACGTGAGGGAAATGATCGCTCGATAACGCAATCGCGTGCTGAGTATAAAAATTTCTCAGATCGAGTAAAGGCCTTGAATATGGTAGATGCCTTCTTTGAGGAACACCCCTTATCGAAAGAGTTGGCGATAGCTAAATCATATAAATGGATTTCTCTGGATTATTTGTTGTATATTGATCAGTTGCTTGAAGTAGATGATGAATATTTAGCACAGTTTCAAGCAACACTGAAATCGGAATTGAGTAAAATAGAACCAGAAGTTTTCAAGATGTTGCCTTTACCTGAACAAATGAAATATCATTTTGCTTTGAATGATCAACTAGATTTGATGTTCAAGCTCCAGAAAAAATCGCTCGAGCAGGTAAAGCCTTACTTGAAAAATGGGCGCTATTTTGTTGATTATTCGTATCAAGAATCTTTTCCGATTGATTTTTTTGACATCACAGATCATTTGAAGATTCAATCACGAATTAGTAGTGTGGAAATCATTGATTCAAAAGTTGTGATTTTGGGGCATGCCTATATTCATCAGGTCGATTCGAAAAGAGCAGCAGATGTTCGTTTGCGTGCTGAATTGGTGAACATTTCTACTAGTACACGATTTCCAATTGAGGCAGTCGTGAGCAAGAACACACAAAATACGAGGAAATGGGGCCTCAGAAAAGCAGGGGCTTTGTTGCCGACAGCGCGTGTTTATAATTATGATTATTCTGATTTCCAACTTACTTTTGATCATCACGAGGCGCTAGCAATGCTCAAAGAAGGGATTTGGAAAATAGAAATTAGTTTGACAGTAGGTGCTGTGGAAAAAACGGCTTTTTTAGCAAATCCGATCAAAAATTCTAAAAGAAGTAATGGGAAAGTAGTACAAGGTTACGAATTGCTGCCAAAGTATAATAATATTTGGGAGCTAACTTTTCAGGTTGAAAAAGTAACACAGATTATTGAAGAAATTAGACAAGAGCAGGATGGGCTTGTTATAAAAGGCTGGCAAAAAGAAATCGCGAGTGATGATGCTTTAGTACTGCGTTTGGGACAAGCAGAAAAGCACTATGCACTCAGATTGGCTGGTGAAGCAGAAACGATTTACATTGATCATAGTAGTGAAGTTTACCCTTTTGAAGTTTTAGTTCCTGTAGAAGCATATTTTTGTTTGGAAGAACAGACCACTTGGGAATTGTTACTTGTCAGTTCTGGGCGAAGGGAAAAGTGCATAGCGACTTCTGAATTTAACTTTAAGCATTTTATTTTTGAAGGAAAAGAGGTCCTTGTTGCGTTAGATGCTTCTGCGCGCCTGAGCTTTAGTTTTTACCACTATGTTCATCCAAGGCTTAATAAGATCGAGTGGAAAACGGATGAGCTATTATATCTCGATCTAGGGAATGATGCGATTAGTGAAAATCACAAGTTAGTGTTAGTTTCTAGAGAAGATGGCGCTGAGAAACCATTTGATTTGACTTTGAGCAATGGAAAGTATGCAGTAGAAATTCCTTTTATCAATGCGTTTGATGATATGCCATTTGCACTCGGCATTTGGGACTTCTTTTTAGAGACCGCTGATACAGAAACGAAGAAGGTGCGGAAACAGCTTCTTTTTGGTGAAAACACAAGTGATAAGCTAGCGTGTCGTATTAATCGGAAAGTAAGAACAACGCCTTATAAAAATTTAAACAATGCGTTATCGATGAATAATGTTTTGCATTGGAACAGATTTGAGAATAGTCCGATGAAAAAGAAAATGATTCAGCGCTTAATATATCCGATGATGCGCCTGTTGCCGATTAAGAAAAAGACGATTATTTTTGAAAGTTATTGGGGGCGTTCGTATAGTTGTAATCCGCGTGCCATTTACGAATATATTGAAGCTCGAAATTCGAATTATGAATGTATTTGGTTTTTAGATAATGAGAATACACATATTGATGGCAATGGGAAAAAGGTGCGGAAAGAAAGTTGGCGTTATTGGTATTACCTTGCAAGAGGGAAATATTTTGTTGAAAATGCAAATTTTCCCGATGCTTATGTAAAGCGTCCAACTCAAATCGAGGTTCAAACGCTCCATGGAACGTTTCTAAAAAAGATGGGCTTAGATGATTTTAGTGCATTTGATACAGAGGCTAAAAAACAAGCTTTGTTAAGAAGAGCATCCAGATGGGATTATTTGGTTTCACCAAGTGAGTATATGACCGAGATTTCAAGACGGGTCTTTCGTTATAAGAAAGAGATGCTTGAAACAGGTTTCCCAAGAAATGATATTTTATATACACATAATCATTCAGAAAGCATTGATGCCCTTAAAGATAAGTTTGGTTTGCCGAAAGATAAAAAGATTTTGCTTTATGCGCCAACATTTAGATCGCGTGGTGATTTTAAGGTTGAACTTGATTTGGATCAATTAGCTGAGGCGTTATCTGATGAGTATATTGTTTTGATGAGACTCCATTATTTTGTTGCAAAGTCGTTAGATATAAGTAAGTATGGCGATTTCGTTCGAAATGTATCGAGTTATCCAGATATTCAGGAATTGTATTTAGTTGCTGATGTTTTGATGACTGATTATTCTTCAGTAATGTTTGATTATACGAATTTGAAGCGCTCGATGATCTTTTTTGCGTATGATTTAGAGGTGTATCGGGATATCCTAAGAGGGATGTATCTTGATTATGAAAAAGAAATTCCTGGTCCGATTGTAAGAACGACAGTTGAAATCGCTGATCTGCTTTTGAATCTGGATGAATTACAAGAAAAGTATGCAGAGAAAATTGAAGCTTTCTATCAGATACATTGTATGTATGGTAGAGGTGATTCTACTCAGCAAGTTTATGAACGTGTTTTCAAAAAGTAAATGTAAATGTGTGGTTTGTGAGCGATTCGTTGTCGATCATTTAGGAAAGTTCATTTTGAGTTCATATTAACTGTATAAAATAGAGGCGATTCTAGAAAGTGTAAGGTGTGATCCTTTTGGAAAATGAGTTAAAAGTGTCGGCTTCTTATATTACGAAGAAGTTTGAGATGCACAAAAAAAAATCTGATAAAACGAAAGCGACGTTTAAGAAGAGTAAAAACAAAGCGAAAGATTTTTGGGCGCTTAGAGGCGTCTCTTTTGACGTGTATTCAGGCGATACTGTTGGTATTGTTGGAACCAATGGTTCTGGGAAATCGACATTGTCAAATATTATTTCAGGTACTTCAACAGCGACAACAGGCGATATTTTTGTCAAAGGAAAGACCTCTATTATAGCAATTGGTTCAGGCTTGAAAAAGGAATTAACTGGACGCGAAAATATTAAACTTAAATGTTTACTCTCCGGTATGACAAGCAAAGAAATTGATGCGATAACAGATGATATTATCGCTTTTGCTGAATTAGATGATTTTATTGATCAGCCGCTTAAAAATTATTCAAGTGGGATGAAGTCCCGGCTTGGTTTTTCAATCTCTGTGCATCAAGAACCAGATATTTTAATTATCGATGAAGCACTTTCGGTTGGAGATGCAACCTTTTATCAAAAATGTATCGATAAAATGTTTGAATTTAAGGAACAAGGAAAAACCATCTTTTTTGTCAACCATTCTTCAACTAAAATACGAGAGTTTTGTGATAAAGCAATTTGGCTTCATGATGGTGAGATGAAAGCTTTTGGACTCGTTGATGAGGTCGTTGATGCTTATAAGGAGCATGTCGCTTGGTATAAATCGTTACCGAGAACAGAACAACGTGCTTATAAAAAGGCTAACAAAGAAGAACGCCGAAATTTTGACTTGGATAACTATTATCAAGAAACACTTCGGAATGATCTGGTGACTGATCGCGAAAAGCTTGAAGAGATGTTTTATCCAACCAAAACAATAGATAAAATGAAATTCTCAGTTAAAATGTTGGCGAGCTGTATTTTAATTGTGCTTTTGCTACTAGGACTTAATTATGTGGCGACGCGTCCATTAATAGAAATTATCTTTGGTTAAAATCGTGCTAGAAAGGAATTGTTTGCTGTGTCAAAAGTCATAACTATTTTAAAAGAAATTTTCGGGAACCTAACACTTATTTGGACGGTTGCCAGATACAATAATAAAGCTACATTCCAAGGGCATTACTTTGGTTTAGCCTGGGAAATTTTAAATCCAATGATTCAAATTGCTTTAAATTGGTTTGTTTTTAGTGCAATCAGAAATCGAACGCCACTTTATTTTGGCCGTGGAGATGGGGTAGAGGTGCCATTTTTGGCATGGATGTTAATCGGGATGTCTGCATGGTTATTAATGAATAGAGCAACATTAACTGCGAGTAAAAGTGTTCAAAGTAAAATCAAATTAGTGTCGAAAATGCAATTTCCAATTAGCGTTTTGCCAGCAATGGATATCGCGGGGAAAGTAACGGCATATTTTATTACTTTAGGCATTGTGCTTATTATCTTGCTATTTAATGGGGTTACGCCTACCATCTTTTGGTTTCAAGCGATCTATTATATTATAGCGATGTATATCTTTATTTATTTTCTGGGGTTGCTCACATCAACAATCACGATTTTATTTAAAGATTTCCAGCAAATTTTAGCACCAATTGTCAGACTTTTATTCTGGTTTTCGGGTGTTGTTTGGAATCTACAAGAGATGGTAAGATCAGGTGCATTACCAGCTTCAGTCGTGCGCGCAACTGATTTGAATCCATTTTCTTATATTATTACTGGTTTTAGAAATTCATTTTTAAGTGGCTATTTTTTCTGGGAGCATTGGGAGACGACGCTTTTCTTCTGGTTGTTAGTATTGGTCATTGCACTCATTGGTTCCCATCTGCATTTGAAATTAAGGAATAAATTTGTTGATATGGCGTAATCGATATTTCAAAGCTAATCAGGGGAGATGAGGTTTCGGATATGATAAAAGAAAAGGAAAAGAATCAATTTAATGTAGTTGAATGTTTAGATCGCAAAATTCATCATCGTTGGGGCTATGTACTTATCTACACCGTTACTTTTTTAATCGTTGCCTTAGGTGCTTTTGCTTGGTTTATCATCGAGAATCGCAGTTTCATTTGGCAGACTGACGGTGTTCTACAACACTTTAATGCTTTGCTGTATTATGGCACTTATTTGCGCAACATTGGCCGTCATCTTTTGCAAGGCCAGCTCGTCATTCCACTTTGGGATTTCACATTTGGCTTTGGTGCGGACATTCCAACAACACTTCATCATTATGTACTTGGTGATCCATTTGCTTTGCTAGCTGCTTTCGTTCCAACAAGGCATATGGAACATTTATATAATTTTTTAGTCATTTTCCGCTTGTATCTAGCCGGTCTTGCTTACTCATTATATAGCTTTAAGTTGAAAAAAGAACCTTGGTCAGTTTTAATTGGTGCTTTGATTTATGTATTTTGTAGCTTTGCTTTCATCGCAATCAGACATCCTTTCTTCTTAAATCCACTGATCTGTCTCCCGCTACTTTTAATTGGCGTTGAAAAAATATTCAAGAAGGAAAAGCCCCATTTGTTCATTTGCATCATCTTTCTCTCTTTGGTGAGTAGTATCTACTTCTTTTATATGCTTTCAATTCTATTGTTGATTTATGCCCTTAGCCGGTCATTCTATGTTTATGAAAAATTTTCTTGCAAGTTTTTAATGAAAGATGCTTGCAAGTTTTTGCTTTACTATTTGATTGGTATTTTGATGGCTGGTGTGGTTTTCTTGCCTAATACGGTGGCTTTACTTAATACTGATAGAGTTGCAACTGTACATGACGTTTCATTATTTTATCCGCTGAGCTATTATTCACAATTTATCTTCTCTTTTGTTACGAGTTCATCACCTTGGTCTTGGACTTATAAGGGCTATGCTGCCATCGCTTTAATTGCGGTGATCGATTTAATTTTCTTCGCTAAGAAAGGGAAAACAAATAAACAGTTGCGAATTGGCTTCGTGATTTTAATGATCATCTTGTCTTTCCCTTACTTGGGACATGTCATGAATGGCTTTAGTTATGTTGCCAATCGCTGGATATGGGGCTACAGTTTTTTGATTGCGTTTATTGTAACGAGCTTGTTACCTGAGCTTATTGAGATGAGCAAAAAAAGAATCGTCGTTTTAGCGTGTTTTATTTGTGTCTATTTTCTAAGTGTTGTATTTGTCCCAGACCTACGCATTGCGAGAAACATTATTTCAGCTGTGATGCTAATAGCTACTTTGTCGCTGCTATTTGTTACATCAAACAGGAAAATGAACAGTAGTTTAAAATATCTTAGTTTGCTAGCTCTGATCATGATCAACCTCATCCTGCTAGGTGATTCTCGAAATTCACCACTTATGAGTAACTATGTTTCAACTTTCCAACCATCAGGAACTGCCGCTTTTTATTTGCAACAAAGTCCGACAAGAAGCATAGCCCAGCTTGCCAGTGAAGATTTTTTTAGAGCGGAAGAAAATCATTTTGACACAACTTTCGTGCGTAATTCATCAGTTCAGACCAGAGTGAACACGAGCACCTTCTTTTGGAGTATGGGTAACCGGTATGTTGCTCAGTTTTTAGATGAGATTCATCATTGGGCTGAGATTGGTCATCGTTACACAGGATTAGATGGCCGAGCCATGTTGGGTTCACTCACAAGTACGAGATATTTTATTGTTAGAGAAGGACACGAAGCTTTTATTCCTTATGGTTATGAGCAAGAACCAGTTAGCTATACAAGGGTTTTTGCTGATGACAATCACAGACATGATGCTTTTTTAAATCGATATGCTTTGCCACTTGGTTATACATATCGCAACACGATGACAAGAGCATATTATGAGTCACTGTCTTTTATTGAAAGGCAGCAAGCACTTATGCAAGCTGTGTTATTAGAAGATGTAGATGTAAGAATGACGAACGATAGTCCACTTGTTTTTAATGACCAAGCGCTTACATACGAAATTGAATTAAGTTCGGGGATTATTTTTGATGATCAGGAAATTCATGTTATTGAAGGAGATTCGACTCTGACACTCTTGTTTGAAACGATTCCTAACAGTGAAATCTATGTTAATTTCAACAATATTCATTTTGAAGGGAATTCAGATCGCCCACGGATCAGATTGGAAAGTGAAGCGATTCAGAAGCATTTTAATATTGCGGCTTTAAATAATAGGTGGTATGTTGGGAGACATGACTTTGCGCTTAATATGGGCTATCAGGAAGAAGCTTCATTGAAAGAAATAACGATTTCTTTTTATAATCGCGGGATCTATACTTTTGATAGCATTGAAGTGATTGCCCAGCCAATGGATCTTTTCCCCGAAATGGTTGCTAATCTTAATATGTATACCTTGGAAAATATTGATATAGCGACGAACCAAATTGATGGAACGATTGTGTTATCAGAGGAGAGAATATTACTTTTAACGATTCCTTTTAATGAGGGGTGGCGTGCTTATGTGAATGGTGAACCTGCTCAACTCATGCGTGCGAATACGATGTTTATGGCGATCCAACTTCCAGCGGGAGATCATCAAATAACACTCATCTACCAGACACCTTTTCTTGTGGCAGGAATGATTGCGACATTAGTCGGATTTGGACTTTTTGGTGGTGTGGTTATTTATTTTCATTATAAGAGAAAAACAGCAACTTGAATTACACTTAGTCGGAGCTATCCAGATTGTTATGAAAATTGAACCACTCCCACTCAGTAGACAGGGAGTGGTTCAGTGTAAATATTCGCAATAGTTTTTTCATCGGTAGCTTCAAATGATGTGGCTATTTTCGGACTATGAAACAAAAAAGTTTGACAAACAAAATATTCGTTGTATAATAGTAACTAATCTATTCAGATTTGCAAGGATGAGCAACCTACAGGAGGGTTTTATCATGTTTATGTTTACACTTATTCTCTTAATTATTTTTGCTGTCGTGATATTTGATAAATTACGGAGTATGAAGCGAGAAATTGATGCTCAGAAAATACTTATTTTTTCTTTGCGAGATCAGGTTTCAAAGTTAAGTCAATCTATTAAAGAGCCAGTTCAAAGTTTAGCAGAAGTGGATGAAGAAGCTCATGTGGAAATCGTAGAGGCGACCCAAGAAGAGCATATTATTCATGAGATTGAGGAAGAAGCAACTGTTCGTGAGCAAGAGGATGAAATGGAGATTCCAAATGTAGAAATTGTTCCTGAAAAATTTGTTGCTTTTTCGATGGAGGAAGAGGCTGTTTCGGTAGAAGTATTGTCGCCTATTTCAGCTATGGCAGAAGAGAGAGCTGTAGTAGCAAATGAGCTGGAATCTGAGCCAATTTTTGAGTCTCAAGCTGAGGTGTTGCTTGAACAAAAACCTCTGATCGACTTTGATGTTCCTAAGGAGCAAGAAGAGAAAAAGCCGTTATTCGCATTTAATAGTGAAAATTGGATGGGTGTTAACTTATTAAATCGACTTGGTGCGCTGCTTATTGTTATTGGTGCGATAGCGACAGCAGCCTTTGATGGGTTCCCTTCATGGGTTCGTTCGCTAATTTTATTTACGTTTGCTGCGAGTGTGATCGTTCTTGGTGAGGTGATGAATCGAAAAAAGCCAACAACAGCCTCTATCGGTGTGACTGCTGTCGGTGTTGCTTTGGTATACATTGCTGTTGCAGCGAGTTACTTTGTTCTTGGAACATTGGGGATGTATGCCGCTTTAATTGCCTGTGTGATGGCAACGCTTCTAGGGATTTATCTTGCTATCCGTTATGATGAACAAGTAGTTGCTTGCTTTGCTTTAGTCGGTGGTTATTTGCCTATTTTTGCCTTAGATCCATTTAATGATGCTTTAACGATCGGCTTGGTTGTCTATTTTGTTTTGTTATCGACCTATTCATTAGCTTTAGCTTTATCAAAAAAGTGGGCAATTTCTAACTTTATTGGTCTTTTTCTCACCATAGCCGGAACCTCTTATTTAGGCTTTCAAGCAGCGCCACTTATCGCATTACTATATGCTTGTTTTGCCTTTATGGTCTATACGATCCTCCCACTGCTTTCGGCATATAAAGGGGATAAAACCTTTAGTGAGATGGATACATGGCTCGTTATCATCAATGCGTTCGTTAGTTCGATTGTTGTTTTTCTCATTGCAACTAGATTGAATATGCCGCATATTCATGCCTATTTATCAGCTATCTTTGCTTTGATCTATATCGGGTTAGCACACTTAATTAAACGCATGTTTCAACATAAAAGCATGGCGCTTCTCTTCTTGTTAAAAGCCGTCGCCTTTGCTGTTCTTTTCGTTCCTTTTACCTTTGATTATCACTGGTTCGCCATCGCTTGGTTAGTCGAGGCTGTTGTTTTGTTAAGTTATGGCATCTTACGCAAGCAAAAATTTGCGGAGTATAGTGGTTTTGCTATTCTTGGGATCGCCATTTTAAGCTTTTTAGCAAGTTCGATGGCTTCCCTTGGATCACAATTCACGCTAGATTATACCTTTTTCAGCATTGGGTTGTTGGTCATTTTAGGGATGTATATGAAAGAAAAGCGCCAGTGGAAAGGCTATGAACAAGTTTACAAATGGGTCGCACTTGCCAACTTTTGGATTTATAGTATGTACATGCTGACTAATTATGTCCACCAAGAACGAAATGGCTATACTTTAGCAATGATGATAGTTATGACGTTGGGTATCGCTTGGAGTTATGTGAAAATTAAATGGATCGCTGATGAGGGAACGCATGTTATCGCAAATGTCATTCATGGTGTTGGTATCATATTGTTGTGGTATTCTAATTTCACCTTTGGAGATGTGCTTCGATTCTGGGAGGTGAGTAGTGGTATTTTGCTACTTAATTTAGCTATTACGTGTTTGTCAGTTGTGATGGTTATCTATTACAAGCAAAAAGAAGAAAATAGGTTATGGATCGTGATCTATAAAAATATGATGCTTGTGAATTTATGGTTAAGCCTGATGTGGGTCATCAGTAGTTTGATTGCTTTACCAACGGTGATCGATCCCCATCACTATCTGCTAACCGTGTGTGCTTTGATTACTTTGATTTTGACAGTTGTTTACTTGAAAGTTAAAATGCTCGTAGATAATGGGGTGCGTGTGATTGTTAATGTGATGCATGGAATAAGTGTTGTGATGCTTTGGATTTCTAACTTTTTCTTAGCGGATTGGAACTGGCGTAACGAATCGCAGTTTTGGTTGTTTATTGTTAACTTAATCATCGCCTTTATTTTAGCGGGCTTGGTTGTTTATTACCAGAAAAGAGAACGAGATCATGCTTGGATTGTTGCTTACAAAAATATTAATTTGGTGAGCTTGTGGCTGATGATTGTTTTTGCTAGTACCGAATCATTACTAACGAGTGGGGTATTGGCTGATGCGTATATTCCGATGGTGATTGTTATTTTAACGCTAGTCATTTCGGGGATTTATGTTAAGGTTAAAGTCATAACAGATCGTCCTTTGCACATTATTGTTAATGTGATGCATGGATTTAGTATGCTTGTTTTGTGGTTTTCGAATTTTGAATTTGCATGGTGGAGAGTATTCAATCAAGGTGGTTTAGTTTTTAACTTAATCCTCACAGTGGTTGCAGTTGGCATGGTTATCTATTACAGAATGACAGAAGAGAAGCATAAAGGGATTGTGATCTATCAGAATGTGATGCTTGTAAATTTATGGTTATCAATGCTCTATATTGCAAATGCTTTAATGAGAACTTTTGAGGGAAGTCAGTTGATTCTGATTATCATGACCTTTTTGATGGCACTAGTCATGACCCGAATTCCACTTCTTCTTGATGGTGGGGTGAAAGTGATCGTTATTGTAATGCAAGTCATTGGACTGTTATGGTTAGCGACTTTTAATCTGTCGCTTTATGAGTCTCTGTTTGCATTATTAAGCTTAAATGCTGTGGCGCAACTGATGGCATTGGTTACTTTAAATGAATTGGTTAAGCATTTGCGAAATAAAGAGGGGGAAGAGACGCCATTTAAAGTGTTAATTCTATCAGGCTATTTCTTGCTCGTTGTGACGCAAGGGATTATGGTGCAAGGGCGCGTTGCTTTTAATAGTGCGCTTATTAGTGTTTTATTCGGTGTGACTGCTTTGGCATGGATTGTTCTTGGTTTCTATTTGAAGAATATCCATGTACGAAAGTTTGGGCTGTATTTAGCGATGTTATCCGCTGTAAAGTTATTGGTGGTAGATACATGGGGCTTATCGACGCCGATGCGCATTGGTTCATATTTAACGCTTGGTGTTGTGTTGATGATTATTTCATTCGTTTATCAGAAGTTTAATGTTGTTGAGGATGAATCAGAGTAAATGTATTTGTGAACACATAAAAATGCCACTAATAGAATTTCTAATAGTGGTGAGTGTAATTTTCAAGCCAGTCGGTATGACTAATGATTACGCAGGCTGTTGAACTGCACAGAGATTAAAAACAAAGCACAAGATAGAGAAGAATATTAGAGATGGAAGATTGATACTTCCTAAGCCCTCCCAGATACTCATATTGCCTCCCTCCTTTCGATACAACTTAATATGACTATAATTATACCAAGTTATAAAAATAGGTACAACTCGTTTGGGGCTGTCTGGTGAAAGATAGGTAAAAAAAGGACAAAAAAACGGGAAAAGTCAGCGACTTAAGCCCGTTTTTTTGGTATAATTTAAGTATGCTAATAACGAAAATTAAC
>Ga0131853_10007109_pt1 | contig 20221 bp, 10 predicted proteins | sample TergutLab28metaG_FD_92764 | JGI IMG/M metagenome (GOLD analysis project Ga0131853, IMG submission 92764) | Labiotermes labralis P1 segment gut microbial communities from Petit-Saut dam, French Guiana - Lab288 P1 (version 2) (version 2) | ecosystem: Host-associated > Arthropoda: Insects >... | reverse complement strand
TGACAATACAATATGGTACAACTATACAGGCCTCAGATGACAATACAATATGGTACAACTATACAGGCCTCAGATGACAATACAATATGGCGAATGTGTTGTACTTGCTGAATAAATAAAGCGAGAATTTAGATACACACTAATAATAATAAAGTAATATAGATATTGAACTGAAACAATGGTTATGTTAAATTGCCTCAATGTCACGTTATAATAAAAAAAGCTTGTCTTCTTTTATTTGATTCGTTTATTTTACATTATAGATAACTGTAACAATACTGAGATCTGATACTGCAATAACTGTAGTGTGTAGTTCTGAAGTTTTGAGTTTCTACTGCCATTGGTTGTGTTGGACTGATATAATGGTTGGTTTGTTGGTTTGATGTTTAAAGGGTAAGAGAATGAATCGTCTTACGGTAAAAGTGTGACCGACACTGAGACGGTGTTCACAAAACGGGCGCTTGTTTGACGGTTTTTGGTAAAGAAGTGTCAAAGCGAATTTCAAGAAAATTATACCGTCGGTTTAGTCGTCTACTTTATGTGACAGACGGACTGACGACCGGCTTTGTTCTGCACGTATAACTTTGTTATTTCGATAACAATCTAACACCCATGCAGCTACGTGACTAAAAGCAACGAGTTGCGTATTAAGAAAGCTCAGTTTATCGTAAATGATAACGTTAGAATGTGATGATTCATATTAAAGACATTGCGGTCTGCTGAAGCCACTTTACTGTACCTGTGGTCATCACACAGTCAGAGAAGGTAACTGTGAAAGTCCCATTCTGCAGAAATAAAACCAATTTATTAGAAGTAGACAACAATCAGCATGCACGAAATCAGCCCGATTCATTACATATAAAAGTACAAAAGGCAGCATTTTTTTTAGGAAAAAGCTAATATTCATAAATTTGTAATTACAGAATGCAATAGGGCTCAGAGAGCCCTTTGAACTTTATACGAATTTGTTTTGTTTGTGTCGACTGTCCCCTCCACACACAAAACTCTCTCTCTTTACCTCGACTGACCACAAATTAAGATCGTTTCCTGGTGTGCTAAGAAGCGCGCTTTGAAAAATACAGAACATTCTTTAATTAAATACAGCATTGCTGTACTGCAGAAAATAACAAAAGTTACATTATTGATAAAATTAACGTCCGTGTTTCCTGTTGTTATTTACCAAACACCTAGCGAATGTAAAACTCTGTACATGTTTATATGTATTTAACATAAATTTACTGATGTTAGTATGTATGAATTTTAGTAAGCACTTAAAGTGAAGATACCCAATATAAGGCTTTGTAAATGTTCCTATGTACTGAGCATAAATGGAACTAATGGAAGGTGCTGTGAATTTTATACATACTTGTGATAAATTAACTAACGTAAGGGTGAATACATTTTTGTACGTTTGTGGCATAAAGAAATCAATGTGAACTTTTTTAATAATTTAGAAGCCTATGCTTTAAACTAAATTGCGTGGCCTTAGTCCGCACGCGAACTATACCGACAGAGCGGCCGCCGCCGGTCGGCGAAGTTAGAGCCAACTTTTGCAGACACACTGTGCTATATATATATATATATATAATCTCTCTATGTGTTTTTATACGTACCTAAATTGAAATTAGCCAATGTAAACCTCTGTAAATGTTCACACGTACGTAGCTTAAAGATTTTAGGTATAAAATTTAGCAGTTACAATAATGTGGATTGTACAGCTGGTGCAGAGTTAGCACGTTCTTTCTAGGTGTACTTCTCTCTAGGGAAAATGTCTTCTTACAGATGGTAAAGTTACATAAAAGCGAAATATATGAAGCTTTGAAAGGTAAGGAAATTTAATAAATGGTTAGAACAAGAATATAATAAACTTTTATAGTGGCATAAATGAATTAAATTAGGGTTACCGGCCTTGAAATCACTTAGTAAAAGATTAGGAGGGCAATATGTATGCTGCTTTCTACACTGTTGTAAACAGGCGAAAGAATCAATTTTTTTCAAGCATTGTATGCATTTCCTTCCTTGATATTAGGCAGACTCAAATACACAGAGCTGAGCCACTTGTGCGTTGATGCTGAGGTGGCTACTGAAAAGTTAAGAAGATATAAATGACCAGGTATTGATCAATTTGGAGCAGAATTGATTCAAGAAGAAGTATGTCAATACATTCTGAAATACTTAAACTTATTAATTCTATTAGGAACAAGGAACAATTACCTCAACAGTCAAAATTAATCGCTCAATAGAAATGCCATACACCAGACTGCACTTATTGCTATAGCATATCACTGCTGTCAACTGCACACAAATTTTTACTAACCTTCATCTATCATAGTGAAATTCCATACGTAAATGAAATTATAGGTTAACATCATTGTCGATTTTTATGGAATCGTTCAACGACTGATTGTGTATTCTGTATTTGTCAGACACTTGATAAAAAATGGAAATAAGTTGGGACAGTGCCTCAGCTATTTATAGAGTTCAATGTAAACTGTGAGTGAAATATTAGGGAGGTCTTTTGAAATATTCAGTAAGTTTGGAATCCATATAAAACTAATTAAGTTAATAGGATGAATTTATGTGAAAAATTTGTACAGTTTTACTAGGCAAATGTGTGACACATTTCCTATTAGTAATGATCTGAAGCAAGTAGTTAGTTTATTGCCATTGCTTTTCAGGTTTGCTTTAGATTATGCTATTATTTGGGTTAAAATTAAATAGACGGATTGAAATTGAATTTTATACTTCAGCTTCTAATTTATGTTGATGATGTTAATTTGTTAGAGATTTAGATATATTATACAGAAAGCACACAAGCTTCAAAAGTCATTTAAAAGGAAGCTAGTCAAGAATTAGGTGCTGAATATTCGAAGTGTCTATACATGTCTTTTGAACAGAATGCGGGACAGAATCAACATGAAAATCTGTAATAAATCCTATGAAAATATTGTGAATTTCAGATACGTGGGAGCGTCCTTGACAAGTCAAATTTATATTTTTGAAAAACTAAGAATTAATTTATTGAATGCCTGATACTGTTCCGTCTATAATATTTCCTGTTCCGTTTGCTGTCGAGAAGTAAAAAGAATAAAACACACAGAATTATAAGTTTTAATATCGTTCTATTTGGGTTGTCAGATCACAACGCTCAAATGCTGGATTTAGACGACGACATTGCATCTAAACAAGAATTCACATCTTGTAGTGTTTGGAATGTAAATAGCTTCACAATAGATGACTTTCTACCTAAATTGAATACTGAAATTTGGAAGGATAATTTTGAACAATTTGACGAATATGTTACATTCATCTACTTCTTAAACTTTCATGAAAATTTGTAATGCATGTTTCACCGAAAGTAAACTCAATTCCAAACACAGATATAACTTGTGTATATGGGGGGGAATCAAAATATCGTGTTGTAACAAAAGAAATTTATAGGTGACTTCCAGGGGACGTAATGATACCAATGGCAAACTGCGATACAAAAGCTATTTCAAGATATTAACAGATGTTATAAAAACAGCAAATAGTATTTTGACGAATTAACATCTAAATCCAAGAATAAACAAAACTACATGGAACATTATACATAATAATAAGTAACAATTCTCAAAATGATATTAAATACTTAAAATTTAATAAAACTATAACGAATAATCTACAGGAAATTGTCAAAACTTTTAAAGAATATATTTAACTGTTGCTGACAGTTAGAAATATTTATTAAACAGACAACATTAAAAATATAATAGCGATGCTAGAGATAACGTGAATCCTTCCAAATATTCGATTAACAAATTTCGTACCAAATTTCTAAGAATTAATTAGAACAATATCATATATTGTGAAAGTGATAAGATAATCCAATTTCTAATGATTAAATCTCAATTGGGTATTTTGAAATACCCATAAAAATTTTAAAATCAACGCCCCTTTTATCATTTCCACTTAACGCATATTTTTATCAAATCCCTCTCCTCAGTTGTGTACCCTGAAAGACTAAAATATGCCATAATTAAAACTGTCTATAAGAAAGCAGACAAACTTCTCAAAATTTATAGGCCAATCCCGTTTTTAACTTCCTTTTCTAAGATTTCCATAAAACGAATTTCTCAACATTGTAGAAACAGACATGCACTTTAACGTACTGATCAATAAAGAATATGGATTTAAAATTTGTTTTCCACCGAGGTTTCGTCTTATGGTGTAAATAATGAAATGTTAATAGGTTTGAATAATAGACTTTCAGTAGGAAGAATAATCTGTGACTTCGAGAAGGCCTTTTATTCTGTTAATCATGTAATTTAGTGGATACACTAAAGTTCAGTGGAGTAAATGGGAAATTTCAAACTTTGTTACAATCTTATCACAGAGGTAGATTCCAAAGTGTACTCATTGCTACAATTAATGCATACGGTATTTTTTTTGTAGATGGAAAATATTTTTAAATGGGGTTCCTCGGGGTTTGAAATTGGATTCATTATTACTTCTTACTTATATTAATGGTAAAGCAGTCCCACTAGAGGCCTGGTCAGGCCCAGAGGGTTAGAGGAAGTTAAGGTTCCCAGATTTCGTGACAACGGCACAGGATGGTGGTAAGGTTGTCAGCATTACACACCGGCCGCCTTTACTCCCAGGAAATGCTCCTGGTACTCATTTCTGTTAGAGGCTGAGTCGACCCCAGGGCCATAGTGCGATCGGAAGGATTTTATGTCAATGAAGTATCCACTGACACCAGCTGGGATCGAACCAGAGACCTTCCGATTTGTAGCACAGCGCCTTATCCACTGTGCTACCGCGGTCCCCCTACTTATATTAATGATGTGTACAAAATAATAGATAATGATGCTAAAGGTGTGCCCTTTGGAGATAATACTAGCATTATAGAAACTACCTCCAATCAAGAGAGAGTGCAAACAGTAAAACTAAAATATTCTCTGATATAATGTCATGGTTTAAAATCAAATTCCTATTGCTCAACTGTAAAAAAACTTATTTAGAATTAGGAAGTAAAACTTGCATTAACTCTACATTGGGCATTAACTATTTTATTAAAAATATTGCTAATGTTCAATAAAAATATATTCTGTGTTTAGTGACTGATGACACTCTAACTTGTGATAATCATATTGACCAAATAATTTCCAGATTGAACTGTGCGTGTTTCGCATTAACAGCTCTAAAAGCAATGTTGTTAAGGAAAGCTTTCAGAATGCTATATTTTACTTTTGTACATTCTGTTGTATCCTGCAGCATAATTTTTGGGGCAACACCCTTAATATTATGAAAATATTCAGAATGGAAATTTTATTTCTCTATTGTCAGTATTAATTATCTCTTTTATTGTATGTGGTGAACAACAAACATTAATTTAGAAAAGAACTTAGAAGTACATAACAACAATATTAGCTGTGCTAATAATTTTCATCTACCCTTTACTAATTGAACCAAATACCAAACAGGAGCTCATTGTGCAGGAATTAAAATTTGTAATAATCTCCCTACATATATAAAGTTTGTAGCGAATGAAATATGAATTATTAGATTGGCCTTAAAGAGGTTCCTTCTTTCAAAATCGTTTTGTTCTTTTGAGAAATATTTTAATTGTAACAAATTATATATTTGTCAGATTTTTATATTTGAATGTTATAATTATTATTATTTATGTAATCATTGTATTGTAATTGTTTTCTTAATTTGACAGTTGTAAATTTACAGAAACTTTGTGTGATTACATTTTGACTATTTACACATTCTTGGGATAAACTGTGAATGGATAAATGTAAAATAAATGAATGGAAATGAAAAAAATAAGAAATTTATCCAAAGTTATTCAAGATGTTGTGCTGAGGAACATGTTTGGATCCACGAGGGAAGATGTTACAGGGGACTGGAAAAAATGGCACACTGAAGTCATTCGTGATCCGTAGTCCTTTCACAAATATTTTTCTGGTAATCATATCAAGAAGAACAAATTGTGTTGGTATGTGGCGTGGGTGGGGTAGTTTTCTGTTGGAGAACGAATCATTTTAAATTCCTAGGTATTGATGAGATAATAGTATTGAATGAATATGCAAGAAATGGCTCGTAATTGGAATGGAATGATATTACTTTGAATGGAGACTGTGACAGGCTGTTGTGAAAACCACAGTGAATCATTGGGTTCCACGAAATGTGTGGAATTGCTTGACGAACTGACGTACTGCATGTTTGTCAGGAAGGATTCTGCTTCGTGCAGTTTGTGATTATTGCGTCTAAGCTCACAGATAGTTTTACGTGATTAATATGAAACGCAGTTGATTAACAGTCAACATATATTTCAGACGGTGCCGGTGTTGAGAGATTGTATCGCCTTCCGTCAGATTCCGACCTAATCCGTTTGCTGGTCGGTTGTGCTATCTGTTGAACTTTTCGGGAAACAATTTGGATTTTAGTGACATCTGTCAGCAACATTGTTACTTTTAAATTTGTTTCCATGCAAATGTTTTGTTCTATCAGTTTTTGTAATGGTGAATAAAGTCGTGTTCAATAATGTGAGAACTCGGCAAAAATGGAATTAAAGTGCGCCGCGTGTGGCGCTGCGAACAGTTTTCAGTACTTGCATCGTGTTGATATCAGCTGGAACCAGTGGACCGGTATATCGTCAGCTGGTAAATGGCTACTGTGGATACTTTAGGAAACTTTGTATGGAAAATCCGCTATGCTGTATCAATCGCAAAGTTCTACAGCATTTCCATTCACACCCAACACAATTTTATGAATACTTTTTTAAGCAACGACCAATTTCGGCCCCAACATGGCCAAACATCAATCCATAAAAGTACAAGTAAACTTGTAAATAATGAAACGAAAAACCATTAGGTATCAGATCTCCACTTTCACATCAAGATACATTACAAAAACGTACCAAGAATGCAAAGTAAAATCAGTACAATATGTAGATACCGGAATCTGCAAGAACTTGATTTCATCAATTCTTCTACAGATCAATTCACATTCTATACATACACAAAGAGGAACACAGCGGTATTTGCCACAAAATTGCCGTTGGCTTGCACTACACAAGTATATTATTATTTTGTTTAAAAATTTTACTGTTTACGTTAGATATATTTATTTTACTTTTTGAAATTCTTTGTGTTTTTATTTTAAATAAATATTTTAAACATTTTTAAACAATAATACTTATTTTTAAAACGTTTTGCTTCCCTTTTGTCTCTTGTAATATTTTTATTTTCAGTTTTTGGAATATCTTCTTAATGTATTTTAATGTGAAAGTGGAGATCAGTCGCTTAATGGTTTCCAGTTTCTACAATTATAAATTTTCTTCAACTGTAATTTTCTGAAAATGGCCCAAGTTGGGGCCGAAACTACTCGCCCTTTAGAACATATATTCATTAAGATTGTGTTGATTGTGACTGGAGAATTTTAGTTTGTTCCATTAATTTATGAAAGCCGCACACAGCCGCTGTACTGCGACCGTCAGTACGATTGATATAAAGGAAGAGTTGACTGAGACCGCAGTAAGAAACTGACTGCATGGAGCAGAGGGCTTCTGGAGAGTTTGGCAGGTCCTCACCTAGTCAAACATTCTCATATTATGGAACCCGAAATGTCATTACCGCATTCACAAGAGCCCACCACTTGACCCAATTCTGAGCCACATTAACTCAATCCAAGAACAAACCCACTTCTTGAAAATCCATTTCAGTATTTCCTCCCATCAACGCCTCGGCGTTCCTAAAGTACTATTTCTCTCAGGTTCCCCCACCAAAACAATCTATGGATCACCCTGTCCACCATTCTTGCCACATGACCTATCCGTCTCATATTTCTTGATTTGGGAAACTGAATATCATCAGTGAAAAGTACAGATCATAAATCTCATCACAAATGAACACTTAACACCGGTCCTTCCTGTTTGTCCTCTACCTGAAAATACACGCACGTACCGCGTTCACTGTGCTACAAGCAGCAGACTGTCACTGTGGATGTCCACACAATGTGTGGATCGTGCTGCTGACGGTACTGAAGTCTTCCATTTAATGTGCCAGCTATTTGTGAGTGGATTGATTAGTTTGAGAGCATCAATGTTATGCGGGTGGTGTTACGAAGTTTAGTTGTTCGTACTGTGTCCATTCTGTGTACTGGTTCCATTAAATCCTGATAAAATTAAAGGATATATTCCTCAAGAATTGTATTTACGCGTATTTGACATAAAGCTACGTAAGGTGGGGCCTCATGTATTTATGTGAGCAATTAGCACCAGGTATCGATTATAAGTCTCTGTAAATATCTGTACTTGATTAAATCAAAATAGCAATGTAAGGCTCTCAGCAGTTCCTTACGTATTTAGCATAACTTTAGCCAATGTACAGCTCTGTACTTGTTGTCACGTAATTAGCATTATGACAGCAAGTGTAAGGCTCTGAAAAGTTTTGTACGTATTTAGTTTTAAGATAGCTAATATAAGGCTCCTTGTATGTTTATAGGTAATCAGCACAAAGGAATAAAATATAAGGTTCTCTGAAACTGTGCACGTGTTCAGTATACATATTGGAATATACGCACGTTTCTGTAAATATTTCAACGTATTTAGCATAAGGATAACCACTGCAGTGATCTGTAAACGTGTCATCTTTCTAACCGTAAGATAGCTGTTGTAAGGCTATGAATAGTTTTGTAAGTCTTTATCACAAACAGCCCCAATGTAAGGATCCGTAAAGTCTTTCACGAATATAGTGTAAGGTTTTGTATATTTTTCTACGTCTTTAGTATAAAGATACCAACCGTAAGTCTCTGTACATATTGGTAGGTCTATTATTGCTTAATGTTTCAAATTGCATAAAGGCGTTGAACTCTCACTGGTCCGTTAAAAATCCAATGATGTTTGGGTTCGAGGTTTAGTGGTGTCAGGCTATGACTCTTAAAACCTCCGTTACGTTGTGAGTACTTCAGGTTGTCTGCGTTGAGTTTAGGAATTGGTCAAGCTTGACTGTTAGTTACTTTCGAAATTTCAATATTTCTGTCACACCGAACTGCTGTGCCGCTGTTACATTTTGTTCAGTCAATTGGTTTTTGCACACACTCTATATCTGCCATATCTTGCTATCCTCTATCTGACCGCTACCTTCCAGCCTACGTTATTAAAGAAGATAAGATAATTTGCTTTTTACGAACGTTCAGCTACCGATACGGTCCGAAATATTTTTGTGTGCATATTTTATATGAAGTTTTTGTGTACGTGATTTCAGATGCGTTCACATAATTGCCACAAACCTCTATTCGCTTCGCCTTTTCTCTCTATCTGTCCGTCTCTCCTTAGGGAACAAATCGGCTCCAATTGCAAGAATTTTTATTGATTTTCCTGTCTGAGATTTTTCGAATATGTAACTGGAAAATTAAAGTTCCATTAAAATCCCACACGGTAACAGAACTTTTCATGAAGACCCGTACATTAATGATAATGTGTCGCTGATTTCTTGCTATAATAAGAAGTGTTGCAGAGAGTGTCGTAGAGAGAAACAGAACGCATCGTTTATTTTCATTTCATTGTCCAAACCTTGCAATTTGTGAGATAATGTGTAAAGATATGGTATAGCAAGTTGGGTCACAGATTCTTATTTAAATATGCAGCTGTTAAAAGTTAAGTGTTTATGGCTGGTGAACACAAATCTACTGTAATTGTGCAGTTTTGGTGTTTGTTTTGTTGTTCTGGGTTTACGTGGCCTTTGTTGGTGGGGTTTAGTGTGTATTTGATTAAATAAATTTTTATATTTTTTTCTCGTTTTTTGTACAGCGAGTATTTTGTGGTTATGTGAAAAGTGCCATTTCGTCACAGCAGTTTACTCTAACGGCATTTGGTGAAGGGCTTTATTGCAGAGTGTTACAGGAGGGAGAGATTGTAACAATACATTTGATATCGCTCGTTAAAGTAGAAGAGTCTGCAGGCTTTTCCCTAGATATCTTATAGGACGTAATCAGAAAATAAAGACCCATTTATGTTTCGGTACGGTGTATGGACAGACGTGTAACCTATACGTATGTTTCGAGTGGTCATTCTAAATTAATTTATACTGAAAATGAAGATGCATTTTTTCTTACCGCGCGTAGAATCCCTTTTAACAACTTGTCAGAATATCATAGACCTAAACACGAATATTTTACGTTTTGCAATGGCGAAAGTCATTTTGACCATACCAAGAAACGCCCTGTGTGCACCAGCGTGTATGTATCAGAAATCCACCACTATCCCTATATGTATCGGAGCTAAATGTCACATGTTGCGGTTGACTGTACATATGTGGTTTAAATAAAGAATGTATTTTAATTACTAACTAATTATTAATTAACGTTGTATCTTTCACTGATGCCATATATTTGTGTCTGTTGTTAATATTAGAAACTGGCTGTTACTATGCGTACATTGTATACATGTGACGACGTAAATTTGGTAATTTAATGATACATTATTTACAGTTTATATTATTTAATATGCAGCGATAATTTCTAATTTACACACCCAAACTAGCAGTTTACATGCACACTGTCAGCCTGCTAGTGCAACACACTGACAGAAAAATACCTACTGTTAATGTTGTGCTCTCTGTCAAGTGTGCAGTGTTTTATGGTAACTAGAACATGCTTAAAGCCGTTACAGAGACATGTCATTAGCAGAATTGCTCACCATTTTAATAATGTTACACACTATTCTTATGGCCGAAAAAAATGTGTTGTTCGAATGACCTATTTGTGTGACTTGTTTAACTTTTATGAAGGAGATTTTTTAATTTCAAGTTGAAGTTTTTAATTAAAATTAACCCCGCCAAGACATTTGAAACTTGCTGTCGCTATGAGCACTTCAAGTGTAATGAAATATTTTGTGGAGGTATTTAAGAGCTTCAGCAGTTCTAAGACTATCTTTCGAATTACAACATTACACTTTACGATAGAATCATTTTAGTGGAAACAGCTTTTTGGATAAAACATCTCCCTTTCTATAGGCTGCAGAAACAGGTCACTGTAATGTTACTTCCAACAGTAAGGCTGCAACAGCTAAGCAGTATATATGTAATGTTTGTGACGCCTTATAAGACAAAACACTTACGTCTTAAAACGCTTGCTCCCTCTGTTCTGCCGCGGCCCCTGTACCAAATTTCGGTCAATGTGTTTTGATGCATGGAACAGGTCATTTTTAGTGTCAAGTGTTAACAAAATCATCTGACTGTGAAAGTGAAAAGCAAGTTGTGTGAGTGTAGACGAGTGTACAGAAATTGTAGTTTATTGTGACTTCAAATTCTAGGCTTGAATTTTTTTCAGATATTCTGCAATGTCTGTAATAACAAGCAACCATCAGTCCATCTCTGTTACGTGGCTACCCTGAAGGATGGCCAACTTTCGTACAGATTTATGTAGGGTTTGTTGGATACGGAATGCACGCAATATCTTGAACAGCGTGATGGAAATTTTGAACACGTAACTAACATTATATGTGCTCAGCAAATGTGTTCAAAGTGTGTAGTAACTGAGGACTTGAATATCGATTTTGCACGTGTGGCAAACGTGCCCACGTGTTCCGGCAGGACCACGTGGGAATATTTATTGTGTACTTCCGACAGTGCAGAACATACGCGGATAATATTTATGTTATTTGACATAATTATAGTGGATACAATAGAGGGTTTTGTGCAGACGTTGTCTGGAACTGAGCTGGATATCGTATACGTGACTGCTGCCTGCGAACTGAATTTATTTAGCAAAATACGATAATTTATTCGGTATGAATGTACAGCTACGATCACAAGGTATCAATTTTTATGGATATCTGCACGTATAATTTTTTTTATTTAGAGAGGAACCTAGCAAATCATTGACTTCTATAACTGGGATCAGCGAGTGGTGGTGGATTAAGTTGCAATGTTTCTTAGCTGATAATTTTACATTGTGATGTCTCACAGTACAGGCAGTGCGGTCTGCTCGAAGATACCTTCACTGTATCTCTTATTATCACACTCACAGAAAACCAATCTGTGAAAGTCCCATCCGACCGCAAGAAGACTATTTTATGTTGTAGTCTGGAGAAATAGACCACTGTCAACATGTAGGAATTCATTTCAATTGATAGCATATGGATGCTTTAAAGAAAGTACTGTTGGTGACAATCTGATTATGACATATTTTTAATTACAGAAACTAACAGGGCACAGACAGCGGTGTAGACTGTATGGTTTAGTGTCCACTGTGATTATGGGCTGTGTATGGATTCATTCAGATTGATAACATATGAATGTATAAAAGGCAGCACTGTTGGGAAAAAGCTAATATTGAGACTTTTGTAATTACAGAAGGACACAGACAGCCCTCTGGATTGTATAAGAAATGTGTCCAGTTTGAGTGTCGTCTGCACTCCCACAAATGCTTAAGTATTACCTGTACCGACCACAATTTAAATTTCTTTCCATGATCCACTGGGAGGTGCACTTAATAAAATTCACTATACAAAGAAAGTTAAATGCATCATACAGCATTACTGTGCTGCAGTAACTGACAGACGGTACCTTATTGATAGAAATGAGCTTCGGTGCTTGCTGTTGCTTTTTTAGCAAATAGATAGCGAATGTTAGGCTGCGTAAATGTATGTATTTTGTAGCATAAAAAAGGCAATATTAAGATATTTAGTTATTTAAGTATCTGTATCACACACACACACAAATATATATATATATATATATATATATATATATATAAGTAAAGAGAAAGATAGAATATGTCTCTGTGAATTTTGTACGTACTGAAGGTAAGTTAGCCAACGTAAGTCTGTAAATGTTTGCATTATTTAGCTTAAAGATAATTGTGTGTAAATCTTAAAACATACTTAGCATAAAGTGAAGTAATGTGCTGTTCTGTAAATATCTTTACGAACTGAGTTTAAAAAAAGCAAATGTAAGTTTATGAGAAATCTTAAAATTTGTTATCATGAAGACATGTAACGTAAGGTTTAAGGTTTTATAGATATAACTACATGCTTAGCTTAAAAATATATAATGTAAGGCTCTGAGGTATTTTGTATATAATCCAAGTAGCTATAACCAATATAATGCTCTGCAATTCCGTCTATTTATTTTGCTTAATAATGTCCACTGTAAGACCAGTTACAGTCAACTAAATGACACAGTTCAATATCACACATTTACGTAACACATAGCAACTACTGGCTGAGTACCAAAAGTGTGATCAATCAGTACTGATAACACTAAAATTTGCTGTCTGATATAAAAGAGCAGTGAGACTTGATAGAAACCACGTTACTTTATCTCATATTACGTCACCTACAGAAAAGCTAGTGTAGAAAGAAGAAGAGTCCACTTTCAGCTTGTAGCAATTTATTCCACTCATGACTTATGAATGTAAAATAACACAGCGCTGTTGGCGAAAATGACGATATTGATACATTTCTAAGTGCATTATGCTATAGGACACAAACTGCGCTTTATAATCAGAAGCTGTCCACTTTCCATATCAGCAGTGCCACCTGCTACCCTCACATCATGTTTCATCAGCCCCCCCACCCTCACTTAACCCCTACTCGCCACAAATTCAATCTTTTCCATTTCGTTCCTGTTAATATAATCTGCCGCTATAAGAACTATCTGCTGTAGCACACTCAATAAAACTCACAAAACACTACGGCTAACTGCAACATGCAGCATTACTGTACTGCGCTGGCTGACAGGCGGCAGATATTAACATTGGTAATTGATGTATTTATTTAGCATAAAATAGATAATGTAAGGCTCTCTAAATCTATATAGTACTTACTTAGAATAAAAGTATATAATGTAAGGCTATGTGAATATTCCCACACTTTTACCACAAACTTAGCGAATATAATGACTTGATTTTCTACGTAAATTTGTGAAAAATTCTACAGAAGTGCCGTGCCTTGAAATTACACATTAACAGTTAAAATGTGGTACAGTGTTAGAGCTACAAGAAATTCAAATTGGGCTTAGTCGTAAGGTTTAGACGCAGGTACATACCGTAAATTGTAACAGCAGAAGGTGTTTCCAATTTAGACAAGGCGTTCCCTCAGTGCTGGTCAGCGGCGAAATTTGACGGTCATCAACAGAACTCCAGCCGTCTCCTCCCCAAAATATTTGTTTTGTTCATGATTCACGTGACCTCTGACAGCTACTGTTCGGTATGGACGGTTGTTGCGCGGATGTTAAGCTGTGAGCTTAGCGTGTTTGAACAGTAGTGTGTAAAAACGTGCAGGTTTTATGTAAGAAAATGTCTTTAGGATTTCCGGAGTGATGGCGCCTAAAGAAATGTTTTGTTTTGACAGTGAAGAACAAAATGAACATTTTAATGAGGCTGAAGGAAGGAAAATGAGGGGAAAAGCTAGCAGATGAATTGGCGTGGGAACTGCAGCATTGGCGGACATTAAAATAAGAACAGAATGTATTTTAACTTTCCTTTTCCGTTCCTGTACGTGAAGATGGCAATTATACAGGACAAATTGTGAGAAGGTTCAGGATGCTGTGTGCAAATCGTGTTTTGCAAAAGCATTCAGAAACCAAACACCTTCCAGGCCATTTTTTTTTTTGCGAAAGAGCGTTGATTTTCACCCAGTTTAAATACGTAAAAGCAATTTTGTGTTAATGTTGTATTTGTAAGGAAACTAATTTTTAGCATAAAACAGCGGTTTGTAGAAATTCATTTCCACTCCAAACCGCCAATGTAACATTTTTTCAATGAAATGTTCAATTATTCAGGTCTCCTACATATCCAGACGGCTTGCCGCCCCAACCAATCAAGTAAGTGCAGTTCCGCTTTAATTACAATAAGGACAACCAATGTAATGCTCTGTAAATTTTGTACTCAATTCCCATAAAGAAAGCGAGTGTGCAGTCTTTTAAATTTCTTACGTATTGGGCATAAAGATATCCGCTGTAAGTTGAACTGTTAGTTCGTTTGGCAGGTGCTCTCAGCGGCACTTTGAAACTTCAAGTTTGCAGGCTGTTCAGTGCCGCCTTTCAAATAGCATCGTGACGAAACAGTCACTGTCGTTTTGAGACGCACCGACAGGTAGGGACGGACCGTGCGACGTATGCGTGAGATGCCTCGGGTAGACGACAGCATATTCCGTGATTTCGGCTTCCATTGGGACTTATCAACAGTTCAGTGAGACTGTGCAGATAGTGACAGTAGCACCGAGCAATCGTGAGGGTAGCGACGGTTACTGACATTATGGAGAAGGGGGGCCGGGGGGTTGGGAAATGAAGAGGTGGAGTGTCTGTGCAACGGATAAATTGCAAAGACACGAACCGAAGTGGATTCGGGGCCTTAGTTGGAGACGAGAGCACCCAGAATAAGAGAGAGTAAGCTTAGACGTTAACTGCAGTCCATCTCGATTGTCTGGTTCAGTTGAAGGGGGTTAACTGGTAGGTGTGGGCACAGCCAACGACACCCAAATCAGTCGTCAGCGCCGTCACGGTACACTGCATTCTGTACGGTCACTCCATACTACTGTAGTGCCCTAAATAATTAAACACTAACCAGTACGCCCCGTAGAAGAAATTCTAAGAGCTATTAAATTCTTACCAAACTGAAGCAATGCAATATATCGGCAAGTTGGTAAAGATTGACTGCAGAATCATGGGCTCAAAATGCCTGCCAGCGCAACAGCCATCAGTGACAACGTTATTTCCGTGACGATAGCGGGAGGTAGTGTGACGTGCCGGAAATGACGCTGTAGCAGCTGACTGTTGCGCATTCATACCTGAAGGCGGAGATGCCAAAGTAAGGGAAGGACGACGGGTGGAGCATCACGTGGCATGGGAAGAGGAGCGAAGTACATCGCACTGCGACCAGTCGGTGTTTGCGACGAGACGAAGGAGTTGCAGGAAGGGTAGTACTCCTTGTGCCTTGCACCTAGCCGCAAACATGTAGTGTGCGAGGTGGTAGTTGTAGTGGTAGTCTACCCACTGTTGTACTCGCCGAGGAAGACCTTGACGCTACGCCACGTGATTTCGGTCTTATTTGTGTGGTCCCCGGTGTCGGGATTGCCAAATTGGATGCTGTGGTTCACAGCTCTATGTGTGGAACCCTGAGAGTAGAAATCGCTGTACGCACCCCAGCAATCACTGATGACCGCAGTGCCGAATTCAATCCAGACATATATGATGGTCGTCAGTGTGTCGGCGGTCCTGTCCGGTACGGGAACAAGAAATGTTCTACCGGACCCTCTTTCAACACCGCCGAACGCCCACTTACTCTTAACAGTGTGTCCCCTAACGTACTTTCCCCGACCGAACTTGCTGTCGTCAATCTCGACGGTCTCGTTAGGATTACCGATCATTTCAGAGCAGCACTCCATGAACACCAGCCGAATATGCCTCAGTCCGCAAAGGTACGTCAACTGAAGCGATATTCGTTTTGGATTTGTTGAGCAGGATCGCGGCGCACGATGTCGTACGTGCTGTAGAGAATTTCCTGGAAAGTGACATTCCTCTGCTGGAACCATGACCCGTGCTTGATGGTCCTCGAATCTGAACACTTCGCCCCAGCAAACTTCCTTCGATATCACCACCGAAATACATCAGGAATATTAGCTTCTGTGAACCACGTCATATCTCGACAGCAGCTGTTGCACTGCACGTTATTCCGAAGCAAGCCCACGTCCTTCAGGAACTTTATAACGATAGCCTGGTCATAGAATAATTATGTGAGAAATATCTTGTTCGGTCCACCGTCTTCCCGCAGCATCGCACGTCCGTATGATGACCTCGGCACGAACGGCATCAATGCAGGCGTTTCTCGTACTCCGTAATTACTTCACAGATATTTTGCACCATTCTATTGTCGGAAGCAGACGCACGCTATTAGAAGCCTTAGAATGGCTGTAAGACCGTTACAGGAAGTGTGTTGCACTCTGGGTACTACATAAAAACGCGAAGAAGAAACTGAATAGAACACACGTGTGTTGTTGGTAAAAATGAAAACCTGCAGTAACGGAAAGTTAGTGAATTATGAATTGTAATTACACAACTAAGCCAAAACCCATCTAACCTTCGACCGTCGTGACAAATGAAGGAAGTGAATGATGAATTGTAATTATACAAATAACCTTAAACCCATCTAACTTTTGTCCGTCCTGATAAATCGTACGGCGCCACGACTGCAGCGACACACGTGACGGTGAGTGGCTGTTAGGGCTAACGGTTCTGCAGTGTATCGGTTGGTAAATGTCTAGAGCGGGCTGTCTGACAACATACTTTAGGGAATTTTATTTGGAAAATCTCCGTTGCTGTACGAATCACAATGATCTAAATAATCTCCAGTCACAAACAACACAAATTTATGATTGTATTTATTAAGCGCCGAACATTTTCGTCCCCAACTTGGGCCATCATCAGGCCATAAAATAAAAAAATCGAATATATATATATAGACATTAAACATCGTTAAGCAGCAGATCTTCCCGTTCACATCCAGATAACATTACAATTACATGCCAAGAATGCAAGGTGACAACTGAAACACAAATTATTAATTATTAATGTAGCTGAATGGGTGACAAATGAGAGACGTACAAGTTTTTAATATTTTACTTGTTATTTCATTACCAGCTAATTGTGTTTTTTTAGGGAATGTATTGTAATTTTTATATTAAAGCCAGTGACTGGGATAATTTTTATGCAGAGGAAGTTTCCAGGAAATCAATTTTCTAGAATTCAGATTTTGTCTACTTTCACTCTTTGTTCAGTATCCAGGTTTTAGTAACTGTTATAAAAAACTTATTGAAGGCATTGGCCAAGTATTTTGGATCTTTTAATTTTTCATCATTCACTCTTCCACTGAATGTACTTTCCCTTCTTTCTTTATAATGCTTATGCTCTTTATATTTTTTATTTAATTTTGCTACAAGTGTACTTCAGTTTTGCTTCTTAGCTTCTTCTGTGACTTTTCATAGGATTTTACAAAATATAATGTGCTTTGCTTGTTTCTCGCTGCTGTTCTTAGTGAAGGCATACAGACTTCTTTCGTGTCTGCAAGATGATTTTATTCCCTGTGTAAACCGAACATTCCTTTCTGTCGTAATTTCGTATTTAACTGGAAGAATAGCTTAGAAAATGTTCAATTTACAGTTAATGTAATAACGTTATTCCGTACCGATCATTTTGTAGCCGCCATGTTGAAACTAATGTAGATTAATAAACATATTAATAAAAGTGTGTTGGTAGTGATTGGAGATGCTTTAGAATGTTCCATTAATTTAAGGAAGCCGCACACAGCCGCTGTACTGCGACCGTCAGTACGATTGATATAAAGGACTGAGACCGCAGTAAGAAACTGACTGCATGGAGCAGAGTGCTTCTGGAGAAGCTGTTTGAACTAAGAAGGAATTGTCTGAGGCGTGGAAAGAGTCGATCATCACCCCATATATAAAAGGGAGATAAAACACTTCGCAATAATTGTACAGGCTTATCAATTTTGCCAAATACGTATAAAATTTCATCCTACTTCCAGCTGTCAAAGTTAACTCCATATGTAGGGGAAATTATTGGGGATCATCAGCGTGGATTTCGACGCGGAACTTCAACTACTGATTATAATTGTGGATAAGAAACCAATTAGGTGTCACTTTTGTGTTATCCTCTATTTATATTTTACAAGTCGTTCAACATGTTTCTGGATCTGACGACTATGTAGTGTTATCGCCACGTGTTGATGTGCTGTAACAGTGAGTGGTGTTATTCAGATGTGTCTATCTGTGTGGGTCGATGTGTTCTATGTTTGTCTGGTTTATGGTAAATGTAGTGTGAGCGGGCCGTGTGTGGTGACGTGGGGTGTTGTTGGTGGTGGTCCCATTATTGTATGTAGGTGTGTTTCGGTGTGTAAGCAGATTATCCAAAATGAATTACGATGCACGGTAAACCACACATTAGGTTTACTGATCATAAGTTATGTACTCTTCAAATACTGGCGGAAAAATTGGGAAAAAAATGAAGCAGTGCTTCAGCTTTCTATAGAATTCAGAAACGGCCATGATTCATATAGAAGGCTGGTCTTGCACAGTTTTCTCATTCTCTGAATTAAATCTTCAGTGGATTTCGGATAGATAAAACTTTGTGTGACATGTCTTCTATTAAGAACGTTTTGAAACAAGGCCATGTTTTATCGGTAATTTTTTTTAAACTTTGTTTTAGAATATGCTCTTAGGAGGGTACAGGTTAAAATAGGATGGCTGGAATTGAATGGTACGCTTCAGCCTTTGGTTCATGCTGAATACGTTAGCATATTAGGAGGAAACGTACCTACTATAAAGGAAAATGAGAAGATTAGTAGTTGCTAGTAAGGAGGTTGGATATAATTAAATGTTGATAAGCATAAGTAAATGATCATGTCTTGAGATCAGAATACAGGACGAAGTTACGTTTCGAAGATTGGTAATAGTTAATTTGGAAGAATGTATAATTCGAAACACTTGTGAAAAACCATAACGAATAAAAATTTCTTTCTGGAAAAAATTAAGAACAGATTGAAGTCAGGGAATGCTTGTGATCATTTGGTGAGAATATGGTGCTGAGGAGAATATTCAGTTCTAAGAGGGACGAGGTAACAGGAGAAAGGTGAAAACTACACAGTGAGTAGCTTACTGATCTGCACAACTCACCAAATTTATTGGAATGAAGAAATCAAACGAATGAGATGGGCGGGTCGTATAGCATATTTGGCGGAAAGGAGATGAGATTTGCGTACGTGGTATTAGTGTGTGAACCTGAGGGACGTAGACTATTTGGAAAACTAGACGTAGGTGGGAAAATAATATTAAATAGGAACTTGTAAGGAATGGGATTGGGCCATGGTCTGGAATGATCTGTTTGAGAATAGGGACAGATGGTGGGCTCTTATTAATGAGGTAATGAACAATTTGGCTTTCATAATATGCTGGAAATTTCTTAATTAGCGCGAGCTCTTTTAACGTTTGGCTGGTCAAAGAGGAGTCTGCTGTATGGATTAGTTAGTAATTTAGCTATTATGGTAGGAGTAATTAAAAAAGTCTCCATATTTGAAGTCAGTGTAATTTAAATATTCGCCTAACTTTCTTTGTCTTGTGCAGTTTAGTGCACTTTTAATGTACTAAGCAATTATTTTACATAAATTATAACTTTCCAAAGTACACTGGTGCATATTTTTATTCTAACAATTCTAC
>Ga0131853_10007105_pt1 | contig 20226 bp, 10 predicted proteins | sample TergutLab28metaG_FD_92764 | JGI IMG/M metagenome (GOLD analysis project Ga0131853, IMG submission 92764) | Labiotermes labralis P1 segment gut microbial communities from Petit-Saut dam, French Guiana - Lab288 P1 (version 2) (version 2) | ecosystem: Host-associated > Arthropoda: Insects >... | reverse complement strand
TATAACTCCTTAACATGCCTATTTAATCGCACGATAGGATCATAAGATGAACACCTACACATTCACATGATGAAGTACGCATCAATATAAATGTTGGCAACTTTTACTAATATCACGATTTATGATGTAAGACGAGATCTCGTCCCCCTTCCAACATTACCACACATACTGTACAGTCACTTAATAAGTTCTTTGGACAACCTGATGATGGCCTACATACTGGGCCGAAACATGTAGTTGTATATTATATATTGCTACTAATTGTAATATTGTTGTGTTCATGACTGTATGTATATATAGATATATACACACTACAGCTTTGTGTTGTTGACCTGACACAACGGGGATGACACACCTTAAGATTCCCTAAGTGGGTCTCAGCTCTACGATCATCTCTTGGTCGGAGTCAAACCGTCCACCTATGGCCACCAGTCGACTGGTATTAACATATCATAGGAGAGTTACCTACTGGCGCCCGACAGAATTCGGATGCTAGTGTTTGTTAGTGTGGATGAACGGTTACAGTATGCTTTCGGCTGAAACACGTAGTAAATTTCCGCATGAATTATACAGTAACAAATATATACATAAAGGGTAACTTTGTTTCTACCCACGACACAATACACAAGAGGGCGCGTCTCACAAAGGTTCTAATTGCTGGTTGCAATGCGTACATACATATTTGCACCAATAATGCCAACGAAAATTGGAAATGTAAAACAAATTAGACCTCATTCCTTACACAATAAACTTTAAAATAACGAAACTCCAAACCCTAATTTTTTTATACGAAAGAATGTCCTGACGATAACCTGAATGCTTGCTTTCGGGCGAAGCATGATGTAAATTCCTGTGTGACTTATACCAGAATCACTATTTCTGTAAAGGATGTATTTGTTGTTATTCAATTTTGTGGCATTTACCGCTGCTCTAATATTGTTAGGATATACAGATCAAGGAGTTTTTGACAAGTAATTCGGACTTGCGTAATATCCAAATCTTGCAGAAGGTGTCCTGAAGCAGCCATTAGAAATATCACATACACCTCTTGCGCATTAGGCAACATATTTTTCTTCTCTGTATAAAACGAAGTAAAATATGCAGGGGTGTCCAATCGCAAGATCATCTACTCTTCTGCAAACTGGATATCGAAGACCTCAAAATAAATGCCTAGGGCCATATACACAGGTATCTAAATATATTCATTTGGATTTATTTTCTTTTAGATTGGCATAAATAATAACACACGCTGTCACGACTTGAAATACATCACTATTTATTGACTTTAAGATAACCTGAACGTGTGCGTGCATCATGTTCGTATTGCCATATATTAACCAACACTTATGCCTCACACTATGTATACTACATCACACATCAGTTAGTGCTCTGACGTGTTTAAAGAGTGTTGGCAAACTCGAAATACTTGTAGAGTTAGGTCACATCAGTCTGCTCTTCTGCTGAGATATCTGGTATGTGCCGTGTCTATATTTCTTCGGAAAGCCCCGAAAGATACGAAACACTTTAGAAGCTCCAGGCGATGTAATATTCATATTACGTGCAGCGAAGATTATAGCTTGAAGATGCGAGTGTATCTCACACAAGACATGCTTCACGTTCGACAGAAATTGTCGGTCGCGTGGGAATTCGTTTCTAAGTTTTTACGTCCTTCTCGTCTTCTTGTCTACGAAAACAGTTGGAATTAAAAAAGGCCAAATAAATTGCATCATTCGGGCTGTCTAAAACGTAAAACTGTCTCCTAAAACACAATGCCGTTGTCAAATATATATTTCCGTAGTTCAGAGTAGCTCAATTCTCAGACAGAAAGTTTAAAAATCGATAACTTATACGTAACCAGGAAGCATCATTCCACCGACGCTCTGCATTCACATTTCTTTCAACTACCACAGACGCTAAATAAGCTTAGCAACTGCCGGCATCTTTAAATAACACGATTCTCTCTCTCTCTCTTAGCCACAAACCTGTCACAGTTTAGAAGAAGACGCCATATTACTTGACCAATATATTGTACTTATTATCAGTGATTTATTTATTCTTGGTTTATTTATTGATATATGTTCAATTATATTACCTATGAAATCAACAATGTTTCCTAAGGTAGTGTAATCTTGTAGTAAGTAATGCAGTATTGAGTAAAGATTAATTAGCATTAAGTTAATTAAACAAAGTACAGTACTTATCAGGGCCGTAATTCGAAAGTGGAACTCACAAAATGCGAACACGTAGGTAGAGTTCGGTTTTTCCTCAGTGTCATCAGACCAAAATTCAATAGCCCACTGAAACGGGTGAAGATTGTGCAAAATCAATCATTTCCTGTTTGTACGGTATCAATTCGTTATTTTAGGATTCAAATGCTCACGGTCTTTTAATAAATATAAAACGAATATTTAAAAAAATTGAAATTTAAACACTAAGTTTAGAATCATAAAACGATTCTGGTATTTTACATACACAAACACACACACACACACACACACACACTCGTAGCTGTGTCAACGGAAAGTGTATTACAATAATACTTTTTTGATTAAACAAAAGGAACTCTCAGAACGGAAGTTCCCATGGACAGTCTAGACTACTGAACTCTGCGGATTAGGGAAGTCTGCGATCCAGGAAGGGAAAGTGCCTCCCGCAGAGGATCTTTAAAGAAAAGAAATGATGAGCGGCAGAAGACCGTAAGTTCGTCAAGCAAATTTCCCTTTCTTCCCATGAAAACGGAATCAGACATCAGGAAACGTCAGTCTGTATTGTTTTGGAGCAGTTCTATGAAAACGCTCCGCCAACAGAAGTGGAAAATTAGTTTGCGAGGTCAGGTGCACCAGTTAAGTTCACCGACCCCACAAACCTCTCTGTAAGAGTGAAGAAAACTACTAGTAAACACAAGGTTTCACCTCTCAAAACAGTTTCAACCAGCAGCTTTAACAAACGCTTTCAATGTAATAAATTTCAAATTAGAACTTTTAACACACAAACAGGCATCAAGGTATTATATGAATTAATTTGAAAATCAAATACTCCTACTTCTACACGTTTCAATCAACAACTGATCATTTTATAGGAGACAAGGTAACCGATTTAGAGACCCGAGGCAGCTTACCCTGTACACATAATGAGAGCTGTATGTAATGAATACATTACAGTTCAGAGAATTATGGTGGTTGAAATACGTACGGTACAAGGTTAATAAAAACCCAACTAGATTCAACAGCACGCAGATATTTATTTACTGCAAAATCACTCGACATGTTTCGGGTGTCCATCGCACCCATCATCAGGAGTACTAAAAACTGTAACCGCACCCTCCGGTACTGGTCATAATATCGGTAAAGCTACTTCCCTCCAAAGTGTCCAGATCGGGACCGGAGGCTGTGTTTACAATTTTTAGTACTCCTGATGATGGTTGCGGTGGAAACCCGAAAAATGTAGAGTGAACTTGCAGTAAAATAAATATCTGCATGCTGTTGCATCTAGTTGGATTTTTATTAATAATGAATTATGATGCACGGAACCATAAGCTTAAAAAATACGTAGAGTACAGTTCAGAGAATCATAATTGTTGCAATACACCTTACTGTTTTTCAAGTTGTCTTGTGTCTCTCCCTATTCTTATTTATTGCAAGGAGCACTGACAGTATACTACGTTTCAAGTCGTTTTCATTGAAGTGTCTAAGAAAACATCAATGTACAGTTAACAGTGAATTCTCACACATTTCTACTGATTCACACGCTGGTATATTTATGGTTGTTGAACTGTTTCTTTTTCAATATCCTTAAGATCGCTAACCATGTTAGAATTGGCTGTTATCAGTTTGTTCGGCTAGGACGTGCGGTACTCTTGTACAGCATTCTCTGTAGGCCGTTTTGCGTTGGCTGGTTTTTTCAAAATTTCCTTCAATGTTTCCATATTACGTTTCAACCTCTTCTAGTATATGTATCTGGTGACAGCAGTACCGAAGTGCTTGTTCAGGTGCAGGTCACCTTTCACTAGCTGCTAGTGAAATACGACCTGAAATACACGTATTTTATACCAGACTGACAAAGCAGGCCAACATGCAGAGCAACGGATTGCCAGTGTCACTTGTAAATCTATACATTTGTCTCCCTGAAAGGAACTGTTGTTGAAGGAAACAAAAGAACTAAGATTAAACGATTTTCAAATTAATTTCTGTAGCCGAATGGTATTATGTGTAACAGAGTGGGAATGCGGTGGTGCAGTTGGTTTATGACCTGCGCTACAAATCGGAACGTCGGGGGATCATTGGAAATTTCCACTGACGTAATTCTTCCGTCCGTGCCATAACGGAAATAAGGCGGCCGGTACGTACAGCTGACAACATTACCACCTTCACGTGCCCACTGTCTTGAAATCTGGGAGCCTCAAACTCCTGGAACTTTCAGGGCCTGTCCAGGCATGTACAGCGATTGCTTTATATCTATGTGTAACAGAGTTAAACCTGCCTTGAATGGAATCTAGGCATAAGAGAAGCTTGTTTTTAACAGAAAACTTTCATAAATTCTGAGGAAACAGAATTCTAGTATCTGAATTAAAAGGAATCTACCTTCAATATAAAAAATTTCGGTAACTTGCCGTTCCGTTGTAGACAGGTTTTCACCCTACTTAGGTCGTGCAGCTACAAAATGAATCAATTTAACATTAAATCGTGTAAAGACATGGCAGAACCCCCCCCGTTACTACAGGCAACGTAGTCGATACTAATCGATACTTCCGCTGAAGTAAGGTTTGTAAGTATATGATGAGGTAAATTCAGTCAAAAACACAACTATAAATATACGGCTAAATGATGGTGTTTATTAGCAATAGAACGATTACATGTTTCGGCCTATATCGGCCATCTTCAGGTTTTGACAATTTTCTTGGTAAAAGAGTTTTATATAATAAGCCAAAACCGCGTGGTGATGTTGAGATCTAATCATCACTTTACGTGCTTTTGTTAAGCTAAATTTGGTGGGATGTCTGTTGGGTTAATGAATATGTAGGTAGCGGGTGTGGATCTTTCCGGAAAGATCATGCAATATGTGTACATACGTACGGCCTTCAGGCTGGTCCTTAACAAATTATTTGGCCCTTTTGTGGGTTCAAGTTGACCATCCCTGTCCTATGCAATTATACTCAAAGCGCATGCCATAGGTGTGCCATACTAAGACTGAGAAGTACACACACAGAGTTCCGTTGCTTATTTTACTTCCAGCCACTTTTCATATTAGTCTATTAACTATGACTTCCACAGCTAGGCTTCATTTATAGTATTTCCGGAAGCATATTTCCTTCCAACCAGGTTCCAGGAACTTCATCCCAAGACAGAATGAAATGAACATTATCCATCATTCTTGCTTTTTGCAGCCGATTTTACTTTAAAGGTTAAAATTCCTTAGAGAAAAATTTGAATGAACTGTTCGTTTTACGGTTGGATACAACAATTATTTCCGAGAACGAAAGATGTGTTTTTAATTATAATTTTTTATTTTGTACGGGCATTGAAATGTTACACAAGACGTCATGCAGTGTAAATGAATAAAATTGTACTGAAAACTTTTATCTCACTGGGGATTCGCAGTAGCGACTTTTGGAGTACAACGTGATGTTTTTCGTGGATTGGTATTTTACTTGATGCTTAGGTTCCAGTCAGTTTCTTTGCGAATCATAAAACCGATACAAATATAAGATTTTGGGTATTATAAAATCGGAACAAAGACACAGATATAAAAAACGTCGAACACAAGTAACTTTCACTGTTCCCAGTACTCTGTTACTCATGCTGTACAAGTCAGCTGAAAATATTTCAGAAGTTTTGCCTTTGTACGTTTTCGGAATTATCATAAAGAAACATTTCTGACACACTAAAGAAACGTCTTGCGTGTCTCCGAATTTTGCCGCCAGAGTTCATTATCATAATGTCGTACAAAACACATGGCGGTCTCGCGAGATAAAGATAATACGATTATGACCTTCAGCTCTTCGAACACATGTCATAAAACATTGTCTTTCGCCCTTTCCTTTTTTTCTTTTACGTCACATTCTTTCTCATCATATTCTCCTACGGATATTTTTTACATTACCTTTTTACTTTTCTCCTTTCTTCCTTTATTGCCTGCTTTCACGCTAATAAGTTAATCGCATGACCTGACAGTTTCAAAACTTTTGTATCGACAATGATTAGGCACAGAGTTAAGAACGACTTGTTTATTTCCAAATATTCGTCATCATATTTGTCACTGCGAACATTTTGTGGGTATCCTTTTAATATGAGTATGAAATGTGCCTGTAATTTGTATTGTGTAATATGACAGCGGTTTGAAATATGCCCTACAAACTCCACTTTTATGTGTCTAAGAGAAGGCGGAAATATCATAAAATCCTTGTTTTCTCAGAAGCTCTTGCATCTGTCGAGGTAGTACTGGGGATTATAAAATTATATACACGTAAATTACTGTTATATTTCTGGCGAAATTTTCTCACAACAAGTACTCATTTTGAACCGCAACTGACAGTTGTAAACTCCAAAATTTCCCAACTTTATACGGCTGTACTTTTTGTACAGAAAAATTATTCCAATCAAACTCCACTGATACGCTGAGCATGCATATATCACTATGCTGAAGGTACCTATAGAATTCATCAAGCATATATTTTAAAATTATCATAAATATTATTTTAAAAACTGCATATTTTTTTAAAATTTTATCCAGCACTCTTTTCACATCCTTATACTGAATGAGATTACTGTTGATCATAGTCTCATGCAGTCGTAATTGTGGCTGTTTTAAAAAGGGATGTTGGGACATTCTCATTTGGGGTGGTATTTAAAAGAACCTTCATAAAAACCCATCAAGCGATTCGTAAGTTATTAGAGTGAAAACAGACACTCGTGAGTGACGAAAAAATGAACATTCTTCCCTGATACGCGGAAGAAATGTTCGAAATCTTGAATGCTTGTAAGAAGAAAGTCAATTAATTTTTTATTTTGCGAATTACAAAATACGAGTATTCATAACGTATTCCACAAAATAATTGCAGTATTATTTTATACCATCAGAATTGAGACTAGAAAAACCATCTCAGAAATAAAAGCTGCGATATGACTAAGGACACAAATTTGTCTGCATATCACTAAAATTTATCAACCAACGAATGCAAATATAAATTCACATAAAACACTTTTAAAACACTTTAAAACCCTCCGACATGTTTCGATCTTGTCAGATCATCATCAGGGAGCTTAGTTCCTTGCTAAAGTTATATTATAGCATTCACAATTCAATTGGTGAATCTTATGCTTATTGGACCGTGCATCATCTTGATATTTGAATAAAAGTAGACCAGCTTGATGACACTCATGCATATACAGATGCATAAAACATCAAAACATACCACACACAAAATGTTCAAGAACCACAGGACACCACACGCTTGCAGGAACACACTCACTCATAGCCACACACGACACATAATACAGGTATAGCACTTACCACTAGATAAATAAATTAACACATAAACCTCTGTCATTACAGCACAATACAGCCTACACAAAAACGCACAAAGTAGTCGCAAGCTCCTGAAGATGGATGTATTAACATCTGAAACATGTTGAGCAGTAAATTGACATAATAAAGCAAGTGTCATCAAGTTGGTCTACCTTTATTCAAATTCAATTGGTATTTGCAAACGAGGTGTTGTAGCAGCATATCATGTTGTGTAGGAATGTGTTGTAGAGCAGTGGCTAGCCACTGCTCTACAACACATTCCTACACAACATGATATGCTGCCACAACACCTCGTTTGCAAATACCAATTGAATTGTGAATACTATAATAAAACTTTAGCAAGGAACTAAGCTCCCTGATAATGATCTGACAAGATCGAAACATGTACAAGTGTTTCAAAGTGTTTTAAAAGTGTTTTATGTGAATTTATATGTGCATTCGTTGGTTGATAAATTTTAGTGATTCTACAAAAATGCACGGTGCTACATTAAGATTTATTGTCTGCATATATTTTACAAAACTCTGTATGACGAATACTCAAGCAGTTAGACGTGGCCTTCTTAATACGTACTCTGTGTCATCCCCACAGCGACGGTGTTAGATTATTTTATTGATTAAGTGGCAGACGATCAGTTAGTGGCAGACAATTTTTCTGTGTTCTCCTGCTAATAATCATTCACTATCGACCGTCACTGTATATCGCCATATTTAACACGACACTATCCTCAATGTACGGCCTGGAAAAGCACATTATCCCATCTCTAAGTCCACCAAATTCTGGTATTCACTTCTGACCCAGTATCTGACTGGCATAGGATAAGAATTTGTTAAGAAAACTTAGACATTTCCACTGTAAGAATGGCTCCATTTATCTTATTGACTTGCGTTTTATCTAATGGCGATTGGAGTAGGCAAGATTATATACCAATAACTGTCCAGCGAGATGCAACACAAAGCAGTCTATTTATCATTCTGCAGGTTCACTCTACATGTTTCGGGTGTCAGCCACACCCATCATCAGGAGTACACAAAACTGTAACTACAGCCTCCGCTACTGGTCATATTTTTGTGTGCAGCTACCTCCCTTCAACGTGGCCATGCTAGCTTGGACATGTTGGAGGGAGGTAGATGCACACAAAAATATGACCAGTAGCGGAGGCTGTAGTTACAGTTTTGTGTACTCCTGATGATGGGTGTGGCTGACACCCGAAACATGTAGAGTGAACCTGCCGAATAATAAATAGACTGCTTTGTGTTGAATCTCGTTGGACAAATACTGGTATAGATCAGCGATGCACGGAACCATAAACTCAAAATTTATCAACGCAAGATTATATGGTGTCGGTTACAGAATGCAGAGTGAATGTTAAGTCGGAGGGGAAGTGAAAAGAAGCTGTCGAGGACATACTACAGGCATACAACCGAAATACGTTATTAGGGACTAAAGACAACACTCATACGCGATAAGCACTCAGTATTAACTGAAAGCCTGTGGAACCGTGCAACTGTCTAAAGGCATAGTAACTAAACAACCCGGACACAACGGTTAGCACAGTGAGTGGGAAATGCAAGTGTTTTATTTTCTCCACCATGTCCAGACCGCTTCTTTGATGCACCCAGCGTCCGATAGAGGTTTTAGCGTTAATGTTTCGTGCATCTTGTGCTTGCGTCTAGAATAAGTGGATCCTTAACTCAATTCCGTCTGTTCACTTTTATGTTTTGGTACACAGACAACTTCACTTCAGAACAAGTTCAAATGTCTGGCTACGTACTTGAACGAAAAGACTTGCTATTAATTCCACACCAAGTTACTTAGTCTTACGAATACAAATGCTGTTCGTTGACTGAAATTAAACTAAAATTCCTCGTTCGTTTTATTACAGTATGTGTACTATTTTTACCATAATATTCAACTTACATGAATACTTAACGGTGTTAAAATATTCTTAAAATAAAATAATCAGCGTTTATTAAAATACACCGCATATTTGAGAAGTTTATACCCATTTATATTCATTGAGATCAATTTGTACTTTTCTGTAGTAAGAGATTTAAATAAAAACACGTAAAATATATTTAAGAATTGTTACTTCTTATGAACTCTGAAAAAAGTCTTGATTTCGTAGAAAAAACAGAAGGATAGAACACCTCAGTGTCAGGGAATAAATGTAGGGAATGCTTCAGATTTTCATCGTCAGTCGTCAAGAAAGTGGAAAACTCTTGACTTTTAAAACGAATCTTGTAGCCAGTAACAGTCTTGTGCAATAAGAGAGAGAGAGACGTTTCGAGTGAAGGGATATTGGGAACATTCCGGAAATATTAAAGGGGATATATTAATAATTGTCCAACGAGATGCAACACAAAATTATCTTTTGATGTTTGGCTGACCGTGCATCTCAGTACATTTATCTCAGTAATTAACCAACTTGATGCACAAAACTTTTGTCTTACAGTAAGTTTATTTCATGTCTCTACTTGTTTCGAGCACATGTGCTCATCATCAGGAGGTCAAAATTGCATTACACAGCCTCTGGTATCATCACACCTATACGTGTGACGATACCAGAGGCTGTGTAATGCAATTTTGACCTCCTGATGATGAGCACATGTGCTCGAAACAAGTAGAGATATGAAATAAACTTATTGTAAGACCAAAATGTTATGGATCAAGTTGGTTAATTACTGAGATAAACAAAATAGTCTATTTATTATTCTGCAAGTTCACTCTACATGTTTCGTGTGTCAACTACACCAACGTAGCCAAGGCCAAGCTAGCTTGACCACGTTGGAGGGAGGCAGCTGCACAAAAAATATGACCAGTACCGGAGGCTGTAGTTGCAGTTTTGTGTAATCCTGATGATGGGTGTGGCTGACACCCGAAACATGTAGAGTGAACTTGCAGAATAATAAATAGGCTGCCTTGTGTTGCATCTCGTTGGACAATTATTAATATAGATAATCGATGCACGGAACCATAAACATAAAATTAAAGGGAATGTCCTAAAGCCCTGTGCTGAATCACACAAATTCTACGGCAACAAATGATGTTCCTTCACCCGTCATATCCCATACACGTAGCTTCAGTCGAGTGTCCTTTTTTCACAACCGCCAGTGTCACTACTTTATTACGTTCATTCTACTTCGTGTAAGTGATGTATCGAAGGAAACGCAAAATGAACAGAACTTCTGTTTCCTAAAAGAGAACAAATGAAAGCAAGTCTGATCCTCTTCCTAAGCGGCTCACCAGTGACTGAGGCCTACTCTTGTGAACAGGAGTTCCTCTCTGAGTGTTGTACCTTACAAAACACATAAGGGCGTACATGTACATGCATATGTATGTGCGTGTAAATGGTACTTCTTTCATTATGCTATATTGCGTGTAAAATACGTTAAATCGACAAGGAATAAAGTCACATTCATACCGCAGTTTTCAGTTGCAGTAAACATACCAAGATAATTTGAGGGTTATTTGACGGTATATCTTCCTCATGAAATAATGTGAAATACCAGCTTAATGCAACTAGGTAATTTTATTGATGTGTTCTTAGCTCGACTTGTTTCGGGTACATAAGCCAATCATCAGGAGCATTAGATGTTGAGTTGCAGCATGTGGTTTTCTGTACCGAGTTTTTGGATGGGTGGTGGTCTTGAGAGCCGCTGCGTAGGTCGTGTGTACGGTGCGGATGGTGCAGAAAACCACATGCTGCAACTCAACATCTAATGCTCCTGATGATGGGCATATGCGCCCGAAACATGTCGAGCTAAAAATACATCAATAGAATTACCTTCTTGCATCAAGTTGGCATTTCACATTATTTCTTACCAAGATACGAGGAGAACTGAATTAACCTCTTTAAATTCCTTTAATCTCTTCTTTATATCTACTCGTAAAGAGGCGAAAGGAACTTGATTCACATCTTGTTAGGTTTTCGTAGTACACATTTTGAATTTTTACCTGGATTAATCTAAGTTTTTTTTTGTGACATTTGAAAGTGCCGTTACCTGATGTCCAACTAAGGAGACCCATGGCTACAAAGTAGCATTTTTGGTGACCGCCCCACTCTTTCTGTGCTTCAATTATTACACAAATAACTTAGTATCGCAGCGCCTTACTGTATTCACAGTTTTATTGGCCGTAACACGGAAGTGAATAGTGAATTGGCTTCTGTCTGCACCTAACACCGTTTGTGAGTTACCTCCAAAATTTCTTGACGGATCTTAATCCGGCGGCTGCCCTTTGCGGAAGGCTTTCTGTAGTGTCGAATTAATTAAGTGGTACTTTCCTTACACATGCCGGAAAGTTATTCGTATAATAATTGTGAAATTAGACATAGCAGGGCGACCATGGAGACAGTGCCACTGTTCGGTCGCTAAGTCCAACACTCACAAAAAAATACGGAGTTAATTAGGTAGAAAATGACATTGCATAACACGAAAAACTGACAAGATATGATTTAGCTTCCTTTCTCCTCCTTAATAAGTAAATGAAAAAAGAGACTTTAGGGATTTAGAGGGTTAATCCACCCGCCATAATCTGCGGGTGTATACGTCAACTGTCGATCTAATTAAGTGATACCTCCTGTAGACATGCCGAACTTCCTGAGGACAGACGCAGGCACAGTAAATGCAGGAGTAGCGAGGTTCACCCACGTCAAATTTCAAGAGTCTGTACCTTGAAAGGAATGACTTCTTGTTAAGGGAACTCTTGAAAAGCTTCCTGAGAATGCTACAAGTTACGTTAGCGATACGGTGATGAAAACCCACTCCGAAGACCGTAACGTTGTATGAATAACTCCACGGAGCACAGCCAAAGAATTAAGAAATTCCATGTCTTTTATGGAGTCCGGAATTTCATTAACCAATTCACAGGAACGCGCCATTTACCCCTATCCTGATTCAGGTTAATCCAGTCTCACTTTTGAAGATCCATCTTAATATTATCTTCCCGTCTATTCATAGGTCTTCGAAATGATTCCTTTATCCCAGGTTTCCCCATCAAAACCCGTGATGCACCTCTCATCTTCTCCATGAGAGCCACATGCCCCGCCCATCCCACTCTTCTTTATTTAATCCCGCCAGTAATATTTGGTGAGGGGTACAGTCTTCTCCACTCACCTCTTACCTCGTTCCTCTTAGGTCCAGGAGCCTTTCGAACACCCTCAGCCTCTATCCTCCCTCAACATGAGCGACCGAGCAAAATTACTTTTCTGTATATATTTTTAATATTCATAATTTTAGATAGCAAAATTAAAGACAAAAGTTTCTGCACCGAATAATGGAACATTATGTGGGAAGTTAATATTAAATGACGCTTTAAGAAATTGATGAATGGTTGTGTAATGGACTACTTTATGGCAGAAACAAACGGCGGTCTCTTATCAATAAAATCACGAAATTTCGAGGCCCATAAAGTTCTTGACTAATTAAGAGAGCAATTAGCTTTCAAGATGGAAATCCTTTCATAGTGTTTAGCGTCAAAGTACCCACATCACAAAGGTTCCAGATTTGAACTCCTGTCCGAACACCTACTAACCTAACATTTAATGCTGTCGTTTCGTCCCACCAGATAAATACACTGATGACTGCGTTAAAATGAGCTCCGACAAATTGTTTCCAGGTCATTTAATCATTCAGAGACAAACATTTGACATTGCCTAAAGAGCATTATCAACCCACCTAAACACACCGGTAGCTGAACCTACAACTCGCTTTCAACTTTAAAATCCTCAGCATGCTGCCCACTTCGTATTTATGGTTCTCAACGATCCTCAGAATACAGAATGATTAGTGCCCTACACAGCACTAAAACTTTTACCATTAAGGTGGCGAAGCAGTGAGTTTTATACAAAGAACAAACTGAATTTTAAATATGGTTTAGATAAACGTAGTGTACCAAACGGTTACATCATATAAGAAAAGAAGGTCATAAGGTTAAATAATCAGCTCAATAAAAATTTTTAGGTTAATTTGCAAATCAATTAAAGAAAAAATTCACAAGTGCTGTGTAGCATAATGCATAGCGAAGATGCACAACAAATGAAAACCAGTCAAGCAATTAAGTATTCTACTCCATGTCAGCTCCAAATTACGGCTCTGCGCAGTAGACTACGTTAAGTATCAGCGACTTACCGATGGTGCTGCGGTGTTCATGTACCGACCTTCATGTGCCGACTTAACATTCTATGCATTAGGGCGGAGCGCTGCTTAACAAAACGCCAAGATCCACTGACTTCTTCACACTGTAAGAAAATCACGGCATGTAGAACTATACCACTTAGATTTCTGAAGTTTAATAGCAAATTAATGACAACCTGGAAAGGATTTTAAAACAGAATAACCTTCATCTGTCCCTGGGTTCCGAATGAAGGCTCTCAATATGTGCTAAGGTCACCACAAAGTCAATGTAGTGCTTCTGTGACTTCCGACATGGCTGTGTCCATTTTTGGAAGCTTTTACATTAATACAATGGCGCTTCAGTACTCTTATAGGCAAGTTTATTTCTTCGGCAAGAACACGAAAAAGTATGGAGAAACGGCAAGTTAAACTATTGATTGATAACGTTGAAAGACGTTGTGTCAACTGCAGACATCCAAAACAAGTAGCTTAAAATGAAAGATGAATAGTCTTGACTTTACACAGAGTATAGGGACAAGGTGGTCAGTAAATAGTGCACTAGACGGGAGGTGGATATAAGGGGTTGTGACGTAATCTGTGGTACTGGTCTGTCATTTGCCTGGAAGAATAACAAAAGTCATGAGAAATCTTAGTCAGGAGAATAGTTGTATGACATGAGAGGAAACCGTGATTTATGGAATAGACATCATTTCTAGCAATCGATAGTAACGCTCTCTGACCGAGAGGTGGTGATGCAAGAAAAACGTTGCGATCATAGACCATATCGCACTTCGTATTACATGCTACGCAGAATAAGGAAAATCGAGAAAACTCTAATAAAGAGAGTAGCAAGTTAATCGGCTGAGAATCGAAACCTAAGCCTCCAGAATCAAATCTAACTTATTGGAAACGTGTGTGCTAATGCTGATCTGTTGTCAGCGTTGAACAGATGAATGATTCGTAGCTCGATTTTTGTAAAATAAACTTTCACATTACTTGATTTGTAACGAATGTTTGTATGTGGACTGAGGTTCAGAGCATTTTGTGCCATTACCCAGTTCATATCCTTGAGTTATGGAGTGTCATTGTGATGTTCCACAGATATCCAGTCATTAATTTCTGCTGCAAATATAACACGGCAATTTGACTTCATGTGATTTTCCTCATGCACCAGTGAGTCATAAGCCGCTACAATATTTGTCATATTCAGACTAAAATAGTTGTGCCTTACAATTTTTTAATCCTGGTTGAATAGTAATAATAATAAAGAGGTTGCGATCTCAGGAGACAGAAATGTGATTAAAAAGAAGCCGAGAAGATTCTAAAATATAAGGACCTTACAATATAAATACAGCGCATGTGGAATGTAAAAACAAAGGTGATACCAGTAACAATAGGTGCGACTGGGACTATTTCAACGTCATTTAGAAAATACGTGAGCAACATACCAGGAAAACATGAAGTCAAGTAACTACAGCAAACAACCATATTGGGCACTGCACACATACTTCGGAAAGTACTAATGTAAAAATACAATATATTCAACACTGAAACAAACGATATAAGTACTATGAATAGTAACAACAGAATAGCTGCAACACTGTACTCCCTAGAGACATAGTTTGTTTCAGGAATATAATTATAAATATCCTGTATAAAGGAGATGATGATGATGATGATGATAATAATAATAATAATACAGTTCTACATTTAATTACATCCTCTCCCAGCAGCCTAATTCCCCTTACAAAAATTAGCTCTGATGGCTAAACATAACAAATGTACAAACACACATAGAATGAAATAAAAAAAACACGAGACGAAACATTTTCATGTAACTCGCCGAACAAATAAATCAGTTAAATGAGATATATTGTACATTATTACGGTGAATACAATTTGTCGCTCTAAGAGGGAGCTGAATACACAAAATATTGAAGCTGCTAATGCGCAATCTGATTAAAAGTAAATATTTGGTCTTCAGATCATTGTCTGCGTAAAAAATGCAGCTGAGGCGCTAACAGCAGGACAGTTCTTGCAGTGACAATGGACACCGAACGTGAGAAAAGTCTTCAGGACTGAAAGTGGGAAACCGAAGAATTTTAGTATATAAAACGGAAGGAGGAACTTTGAAAGCAGGTGAATAGTGGTGCGAAACAGCGCATGAGGGCAATGCCTCCTCTCACGTCAGGCTATCGAACTTAGGAATTTCAGGCCTTATTCATATCTCCCAACAATGACATCGTACCTGCATTATCAGACATGAACTGGATGTAACAGATAAGTTGCAGATTCACCCTAGAATATAGAACTCAGAGGTCGTGTAGAGATAAACTCTTACTTTAAGCTCGCTGCTAGATGGAGAAGAATTGTCAACGCCAAGCTCCGGCTGCTTTACCCCCGACATAAAAACCATTACCCTTGATACGGTAGACTGGATGGGCCCCAGGGCCTGTCTGGACGGGTGCGGAGAATCTCGCCCCGACCTCGTTCCGATCTCCGGACCGTCCAGCCCATAGCGGGTCAATACACCGACTACGCTATCCCGATCCATGAACTCTCTAAATCTGGACCAAAGCATCTGCCAGAACTGAGAACGTTACTGAAGTTGGGAAATAAATTGTGATTATAAGATATTCAGTATACTATGTTTCAGTTAAATTCCATTGTAGTCGGTGTAGCAAACTTCTTTCGTCCTGAGACCACTAAAACTTTCATTCAAAACGAAACAAGTTCCTGATTGAATATTGGGCGTACAGAAACAGCCCGCGTGTCACAAAGACTTGCCGTTAAATTAGAGATAAAGTACACGACCTCGCTGTGTGCCACCAGTAATTATTACGTACAATATTCAGTAGGACAAGACGGCAGGAGCCTACATGTGGCAGAATAATGAGGAGAAAATATTTTCCCAGAGTTAAATCCTTCATATGGGGTGAATAAACAACCATCAGGCCAAACACCGGTGTTGTTAGCGGGAAGAAAATGATTCTAGCTAAAGTACAAACGATCAGATATGTGTGTGTAATTTAGTTCGTAGCTTAGGGCAGGCAAGTGAAGAAAATGACTTGAAATATTGAAGGAGGTTCAAATATCTAAAGAACTTACACTTGCATTGAAACGGCGAAAGGAACCTTTGGCTTTTCATTTATCAATAGAAAGGAGGAAGAATTTCTCAAACCCTCCCCCCGCCATATTTGCCCCGCACTCCTTAGTGTGTTTGTTTGCAAGCCAGAACTCCCTAACCCAAGGTCTTTCGTTCGGGGAACAGTAACATCTTGCTCAGTGCCTCTAATAAGAAGAATAGTTACAGTAATACAGAATATGACCGCTTGGTTAGCAGCCTTTCTTTGTGTTCTGCAGGAGTATGGTTTCGAGTTCCACTCCCGACGGCCAATGATATCGCCTCAAACACTTGGCGCCTTTCCCATCCTGTCCACACGATCGTTGCAGTTTTACCGTAGGCCATTCGAAGGTCTGTCACTTCGTTTCAAGTACATTTACCGATACGATATCCAATTTCTGAAGTTATTCGTTTCACTTCAGGAGACAGAATGAAAATATACAGTGAAAAGCAAAGGGTTGTAGTGACAGTGGTCGGATTTAAAATTTCGACTTTTGTGTGAAGGAACTGACGAAAATAATGGATACCTCAATCAGGTCACGCGACACCCTAACCGACAATTTAATCGGATGTGTCCGGCATTAAGTGCATAAAAATTAATTTTATTTTACCTCGTTTTTGTGGAAGAAACTATTTTGTAAAAGTGTTGGAGCCACTTGTTTCTGAGTGTGTCTGAGATGAGAAGAAATGAGACACTGAATTCAAGCAGCAAGGATCTTTCTTTCTTTCTTTCTTCCTTTCTTTCTTACTAACTTACTTACTCACACCATGAAGCAGAGTCCATCTTGAGAAGCTAACCGATTCTCAGCTAGTCAAGAAATCCCCTGAATTGTATTGAACCCTAAGGTTCATTAACGCATTTACAAGTGTCCGTCAACTGTTCCTATCCTGAGCCAGATAGATCCAGTCCATGCCCTCCCATCCCACTTCCTGAACATCCATCTCAGTATTATCTTCCCACCTACACCTGGTTCTTCCAAGTGGTCTCCTTCCCTCAGGTTTCCCCAACAAACTCCTGCATACACCTCTCTTCTCCCCCTGCATGCTAAATGCCCCGCCATTCTCATTCTTCTCGATTTTATCAACCGAGCAATATTGGGTGAGCAATACAGATAATTAAGCTCCGCATTATGTAGTTTTCTCCACTCCCCTATTAACTCGTCTCTCTTAGGCCCAAATATTTTCCTCAACACCATCTTCCCAAACACCCTCAGCCTACGTTCCTCCATTAATGTGAGCGACCAAGACTCACACCCATACAAAACAACAGGCAAACTTATAGTTTTGCATATCTTAATTTTTACATTTTTGGATAGCAAACTTGAAGTCAAAAGACACTGCACCGAATGATAGCAAGCATTCCCTGACTTCAATCTGCTCTTAATTTCTTCCCGAATAGAATTTTGGCTAGGTTCTTTCACGACAGGAGATAATAGAGACAAGAGTGCAGAAACTTTTATAGAGTTATAAACCACTTTTACTGCTACGTTTGTGGCTTCTAGCACCCCGTTGTGGAATTCCTTAGGGAAGTTGAAGAACAAACAATTATCACCTCGGACATAGACGGAAGTGCTGATAATGACAGCAATTGATGGCAATCTGCCAGGCAGAAAGCCTTCAGACTGACAGGAACCATCTTCCCGCTACTCAAGTACAATCGCTGTAAACAGTGGGGCAGTTTGAAGGAAACGCGCAGCCTTGCCATTGTTTACTGTCATCTTCAATACATCGCCTTAACTTTCGGTTTCGTTGACACGCTTGACGTTCCGTCTCTGATCAACGAATGACGTAACAGATTCATGTGGATCTTTACAAAACAGAGACAGAAACATTGGAAGGCAGAGTGACAAGAACAAACAAAAAGCAAAATAAAAAAATTAAGAGATAAAGAGCAGGAAGAAAAATTAAGTGGAAGAAACGTACAGAGAAATGAAATAACTAAGATAGAACGAAAAATTGAAGGAAGAAACAAAAAGGAAACAAGGAAGGAAGAAAGAAACCAATAAATAAATACACAAAGGAATTAACGAGCATAGTCTGGAAGAAGTTACAAAAGAAAGCAAAAAAGAAAGAAAATGAAAAACCAACGAAATAACGAAGGGAGAAAGAGAGGACTAAGACAGTAAGGGAGAAAGTGACAGGGAAAGAGATAAATTAATGTATTTTTTTCCCTTACTTTTGACATGTATAAATAAGTATAAAAAGACACGTAGACAGAAATAGAACGCAAGTCTATTTCTTTACAGGCACATTCCAAAATGAGTAGCAACTCAAGTTCCAAACAAAATTGACAGTAATCTATTAGTAGCGATCGGAAGATATATCATACATAGTAACCTCCATATCAAACGGTAGCCATCGTAACAGTCCAATATAAATTGTGCACTAGTGAAAATTCAGTAATGAATGCTACGCGTTTCTGTATCTTCTATAGCATAATGTGAACTTACTGTACAGTTCATATCACATACATGGCATTCCAAGGAGTTTCTGATATTCTGGTACCACATGACTTGTTAGCTGCTCATGGCTATCGCAAAATGCCGTTCTCTACTGGTTACCAAACTTCTTCATGTACTGTATCTGCCAAGTTACACATATGACCAAAAATGTTTCACAACGCTATAATTTGTTGCCAGTAGCTTGTTATATAATTATTTAAAAGTACTCATAGGATAACTAGATGGGCGTTTTGCTCACCTCATTTTTCTGCACATTCTCCAACTTCAACAGTCTTGTGCCACCGACAAACAAAAGCATCTATCCCCTTCTTTCACCAGTTGGAATTTTGTGCCCGCAGCCAGTTCTTCAAGAACTTCGTCTTCAGTCCCAAAACTTTTCCAATGGATTGCGCCTTTGAGGGTTCCAAGAAGGTAGAAATCTGAGGCAGCAAAATCTAGGTTCTGGAGTGTGTGTGGGGATGAAGAGCCTATTCAAGTATTGTGATTGTTTCCTGTGATTTCAGTCTTGTATGTGTTGGTGCGTTCCATTGAAGGAAGATTTCAGTAACAGTTTTGGTGAGCTCGAACACTTAATGGTTTGACCACGTGGCATGAAGTCCACACGAATCACCCGTTAGGCATCTCAAAACACAGTGGCCATTACTATCCCCGCTCAAGAGGTAGCCTTAAAATTCTTTTTCCAAGGAAAAATTTGGTAATGCCATTCCACTGTCTTTTGTTTGCGGTTCGGACGTAAAATACCGAACTGTACCGTTCGTTTGGTTCCGCTGGGTTATCGCAATGACTTTACAAAAACTTTTGGGATGACTTAGAGTGTAATATAACTCTTCCTCTTCCTCTTCCTCCTCCTCCTCCTACTACTACTACTACTACTACTAGTACTACTACTACTAAACTACTACTACTAGTACAACTACTACTATAATACTACAATACTACTACACCACTACTACTACTACTAATATTACTACTATACTACTACCACTACTAGTACTAATACTA
>Ga0131853_10007104_pt1 | contig 20226 bp, 19 predicted proteins | sample TergutLab28metaG_FD_92764 | JGI IMG/M metagenome (GOLD analysis project Ga0131853, IMG submission 92764) | Labiotermes labralis P1 segment gut microbial communities from Petit-Saut dam, French Guiana - Lab288 P1 (version 2) (version 2) | ecosystem: Host-associated > Arthropoda: Insects >... | reverse complement strand
GTCATGTCATACCAAGGAACAATAGGGAGTTACAACGGGCTACGAAGTTGTGGGCGAACCTGCGCGTAATGTCACGCTCTCATTAGTTATATATTATAGCACAACTTTGTAAAAAAAGATAGTGTTTTGTGAAATTTTGTGTAGCTGGAGTTCGAATATCTTAAGGAAGATACGCTGCACAAAAGCATCTAGCGCACGGTGTGCTTTCAGCAGCTTATCGTGCAGCAGCACACACAGCACGTTCAAGCTGTGTGTGGCCACGCTTGTGTGATTAACCTGTTGACTTTGCAATAATTTTCGTGTAAAATAATGATATGTAAACTGCAAACGCAAAGGAGCATGATATGTCCTACGAAACGCTGCAATCCGTCGCCCGCGAGGGCACCAAGCATGCCCACGCGCCCTATTCGGGCTATCACGTTGGTGCAACTTTGCTGTGTGCTGACGGCACAATCTTCACGGGCTGCAATGTGGAGAACGCAACGTATGGGGCGACGATTTGTGCTGAGCAAGTGCCTGTGTGCGTGCATTGCAAACAAGGCGGCTGCAAAACGGACTTTGTTTGTCACACCACAGAGCTTGAATTTGTTGAGGCAATCTTCAAATGTGGCAAGTTGTTGTCGGCAGTGAATGCGCGAAACAAAACGGCGCGATCGCTTTCAGCTGAGCCGCGAAATGCCGCAAAAGACACGCCAGATTATTTTGATTATATCATGTTCAATTGGGGCAATTGCTTTGCAGGCGACAGCTTGGTAACGGAGCGAAGTTTAGGTGGCGCAGATCCGAGCGAGCATTTTTGCGCCGAGAAATTTCAGCCCGGCGTGCGGTTCTATTTCAAGTTTGAGGATATTGTCAACCACAAAGATTACGTCAACGATGGCCACCATTGTGCAAAAATCAAGCACGAGCTTTCGCTGGTGGACTATCTGCATTGCTGTATCATTCCTGCGGCGCACAAGGCGGCTTTGAAGATATTGTGCCTGCTAGCTTGGCAGACAGGGTGTTTTATGTTGCGCAAGATGGCATGGATATTTGGGCATGGTCGGATAAAGCGTATCGACTTGCGGAGGGACTTGCGTTATGACAAATGAATAAAATGGAGCAAACAGGCAACTTGGAAATTTTATTGACAGCTGCTCCATTATTTTGCATGAAAAAGATAGTTAACTTTGTTTTGGCGATTGCTATGCTTGTTGCCTTAGCGATAATTTTCACAGGTTGCGGTGACAACGGTGATTATGGACAGGAAATCCAAGCAACGACAACGATATCACAAACTGAAACACCTTCAACTACCCAAGAACTATCGGGTATCGACTTGGAAATAGCGTGTTAGGCGAGAATACGAAATATTTTTACAAAACCAACAAGATGTAGAATTTTGAACAATACGAAGCCTCCACAACATAACAGGGTAGTCCCCCTCTTCGCCGTGCATATACTGCACTATTAACAAAGAGGGGGATATTTTTTATGCTACATATGTTACTTGAACTGGTTTCGTCAAAATTTCTGATTTTTGCGCTGCATCTAAGCAACACGGGGTCGTTTCCGGCGCCGCTGACCAGCGCGCAAGAGCAGGAATATCTGCAAGCCCACGCCGCCGGCGACAAGCTCGCACGCGATAAGCTCATTGAGCATAACTTGCGGCTGGTGGTGCATGTGATTAAGAACAGTTGCAACAAGCAAAAAGGAAGTGTTTCGGGCTTTTGGCACGCCAACCACGCGAGTGGACAAGCTTTTTATCTATGAGTACGATGTGCGCGTTGCGGTCTAATTTTACCGAAAAAGGAGACCAAAATGCCCAGACAAGGACAACAATTCGCGATGCCCACCACCAAACGCAACGCTGATTTATTCAGCACACAAGCAACCCGCGACAACGCCGCGCAGGAGAAGATTATCGGGCTCCCGCCCAACGAAATCGACGCTTTCCCCGACCATCCATACCAAGTGCGCGACGACGATGCCATGCAGGCACTAGTCGAGAGTGTGCGTGCGAATGGCGTACTCACTCCCGCGATTTTGCGGCAAACAGACGATGGGCACTACGAGCTGGTGAGCGGCCACCGCCGCAAGCGTGCCTGCGAACTCGCTGGCATTGATTTGCCCATCATCGTGCGCAACATGACCCGCGATGAGGCTATCGTGCACATGGTGGAGAGCAACTTCCAGCGCGAGACCGTCTTGCCCAGCGAGAAAGCCTTTGCCTACAAAATGCGGCTGGATGCGATGAGCAGACAGGGAAAGCGCAACGATTTAACTTCGACACCAGTGGTGTCAAAGTCACGCACTAATGAAGAAGTTGGCAAATCTGCGGGTGAAAGTCGAGAACAAGTCCGCAGATATATCCGCCTAACCGCACTCATTCCTCCGCTGCTCCAGCTGGTGGATGAGGGCAAAATCGCCTTTCGCCCAGCGGTTGAACTCTCCTACCTGCGGAAAGAAGAACAGGCTGCGCTGCATGAAGCCATCGAAGCCGAAACTGCCACGCCGTCGCTGGCACAGGCCATCAAGCTGAAGAAGTTCTCGCAGGAGGACAAGCTCAGCGCGGAGGTCATTCAGTCGATTATGCAGGAGCAAAAGCCTAACCAAGTTGAGCAGTTGAAATTGCCCAAAGAGCGCATTGCGAAATATTTTACGCCGGGCACAAGCGCAAAGGCGATGGAGGAAGCTATCTTCAAAGGGCTTGAGCTGTGGAAAAAACGCGAGCGGCAGCGGGCGGCGCGTTAGCCGCACAAGCCAATTGACCAAACACGCGGGAATGTCGGTGCGGTGGGTGGCGGTGTATGGGGGAGAGTTCGGCTTTAACTATAGCTATTTTTTGAACATTTGCTGGACAGCATTTTTCATATCAGGAATTAGTTCATAAAGGCTTTGACTTCCCTTTTCTGATGTTTCCACCCATTTTGGATAATATGGTTCATCAATCGTATCCCATGTTATGTTTTTGTATCCAAGATGTTTCGCCATTTTTTCAAGCAACAATTTTTCCGTCTTTTTAATAGCATTCATTTCATCTTGCGTTGGGGTTTCGCCTTTGATTTTCAATGCGACTTTATAGTTGCGCCAAGCACCTACGATTTCCACGTTATCGTGAAAAACAACCTCAATCAGGTTTAATGCTTTAACTTTCCCATAATCCATCATGGCTTGGGTTGCGAGAATTTGTTGGAATAAAATTATTTTTTCAGTTCGTTTCTCTTTTCGAGATTGATAAAAAACCGTGGTCACCAGAAAAGTGACAATACTTACGCCAATTGAAATTGTAAAAGTCAAAATATAATTCACTGCATTTTCTCCATTCTAGCACTTGCTACGCAGAGTTCGACATGTTTCCCCTTTTTAGCATAGCATAAATTTGGGGTGGTGTCAAGCGATTTCTACAATTGCAACCATCACCATCGCGTGATATACTCAACAAAAATAAACAGAAAAGAGAAATACCATGACCTACACAAACTACAACGGCTATCTCATTCCAAACTTGGAGTTGCCCGCGCAGCCGCAAGGCAAGCTCAATCGCTGGGGATGGGCGCGGCTGCGCCACCTGCGGGAGCACAAGCCGCTGCGACACAAACACTTGTTAACCCAAGGACAGCTTTGGTCGCATTTGCTGGAAACGCAAGCTACAGCAACACAACGAGTGGAGCTATTAACCGCGCAGATGGCGCAAGGCTTGACGGAAGGCCTCAAAGCACGTGACCAAATGGCGTGGCTCGGCGCGATGAACAACATGCGTAATCAAGCGGAAGAAATGGTGAGACGAGAAATCGTATTTCACTAACAGCAAGCATCGTGCTTGTGTGCCCGCGAGGTTCGCAAGCACATATTCTTAGGGCAAGCCCTAAAACCTACAAGGAGGACGAAAATGAGAAATCACCCGAAGACGTTTCACATTCGATTTACGGAGAAAGAGTATGAAAAGCTATGTACATACGCCGCCAAAGCGCGGCTGCCGAAGTCAACCTATATCCGCCACATGATTAACGGCACGCAGCCGCGTGAAGCTCCGCCGATGGAATACTTTGAGTTTATGCGAAAAATCTATGAATTGAGCAGCACGTTCGGTCAGCTCAACGCGAGAGCAAAGCATTTTGGCTGGGTGGAGAGCGACCAGCTTCAGACGGCGCTAGATGATTTTCACAATCTGATGCGAGAAATCATGAGCAGGCTATACTGGGTGGAAGATATTGATGTGAAAGAGGCATTGCAGCGGGGAAAAGAATGTGATTAGGCTTTACAAAACGGATGTTTTGCAGTATAATAAATACAGACAGGAGGCCACCACATGCCCAACAAAAACGAAATCACCATCCGCAGCGCAGCAGCGGAATACCTCACCTTCATCGCTGCCACAGGCAACGGTGAGCAGAGCATCGAAATGCGCTACGAAAATGAGAATATTTGGCTATCACAGAAGATGATGGCCGAGCTTTATGGCGTTGATGTACGCACCATCAACGAGCATATTCAGCATGTTTTTGCCGATGACGAGCTTTCGCCGCAGGCAACTATCCGGGATTTCCGGATAGTTCAAACGGAGGGTGCCCGGCAAGTCAACCGCGAAGTGAAGCATTATAACTTGCAGATGATTGTTGCCGTGGGCTTTAAGGTCAGCAACGAGCGCGCGGTGCAGTTTCGCAAGTGGGCGGGGCAAATCGTCAAAGACTACACCATCCAGGGCTGGACGATGGACGTGGAGCGCATCAAGCAGGGGCACATGTTTACCGATGAATATTTCGACCGACAGCTGCAGGTGATTCGCGAAATTCGCCTGAGCGAGCGCAAGTTTTATCAAAAAATCACCGACATCTACGCCACATCGATTGACTATGACGTGACGGCGTCGGCGACCAAGCGATTTTTCGCCACGGTGCAAAACAAGTTGCACTGGGCGATTCATGGGCACACTGCGGCGGAACTTATCGTCGAGCGCGCCGACGCCGAAAAGCAGCACATGGGCTTGACAACTTGGAAGGCCGCGCCCGAGGGCAAAATCCAGCAGTTTGATGTAACGGTTGCGAAAAATTATCTGTCCGAGTTTGAGATGGGCCAGCTGGAGCGGCTTGTCAGCGCGTATTTGGACATCGCTGAAAGCATGGCACAGCGCAAAATCCCCATGACGATGGAGGATTGGGAGGTGCGCCTGAACCGCTTCATCAAGGCCGCGGACTATGAAACACTGAGCGATGCGGGCAAAGTGACCGCCGAAATCGCCCGCGAGCACGCGCTTGCGCAGTTTGAGAAGTATCGCGTGGAGCAGGACAGGCTGTTTCGCAGTGATTTTGATAGGTTTGTGGAGCTGGAAGCGGGGTTGAAACAAGATGGGAGGGTAAGCGAATAAAGATATCCATATTCTACTCATGGCAGTCTGACTTGTCAAACAATAAAAACCGTGGACTGATAGATAAATGCTTAAATAAAGCCAAGAGGGAACTGTTGAAAACATGCCCTCGTATAACAGAAATCGAAATTGAAATGGATAGTCGTAACGAAACTGGAACTGATTCATGTGATATATTCATCGCAGATATTAGCATTATCAATTCAGGATCGCAAGGCAGACCAACACCGAATCCTAATGTCCTCTTGGAGTTAGGGTACGCAGCAAAATCAATAGGATGGCCAAACATTATCTGTGTTTATAACGTAGAGTATGCGACCATCGAAAGTCTGCCATTCGATATTCGTTTTAGGAAGCCTTTGGTATACAAACACCAATATAATAGAGGCGCAGAAAGTGCTTTTATCCTCTTTGCAATTATCATTGGAACGCGTTATAGATTCGCGCATAGACAAGAAAGAATATTTGACAACAAAGCAAGCAGTGGATATTCGAATACAAAGTGTTTTGTTTGATTTTTGCAGACTGTTATATGAAACCGAAGAGGAAAAAAGCGAGCGCTTCAATTATCCACGGCTCTTGAACGCCTCTCCCGATGATATTGGAAATGAGTTGAGAAATCGAGAACTGTTAGGTTTTCTCCTGTTCAAAGATGTTATGCTAAACATAAGCGAGTTAATTGAGTTCTTTAGTGATGAGATAGAAACGTTTTTCCTATCAGAGGTCGAAAAACGTATTCTTGCAAAGATGGTATACGCTTTGCGCGATTATGCAAAGTTGCTGCACTCAACTGAGGTGTTTATTAACAAGGGAAAACACATAGAATACATCATTGTAGCGGGAGCAAAAGTGAATCCCAAAAATTCACCTAATTCATATTTGCTGGTGCGACCACTGGCAGACAATGAAGCCGTAGTGGTTAGCGGAGGTAAATTTGCTCCAGAAGTTGTTGGCGAATTGCTTTCAATATTTGTAGTAAAAGAAACGCACGTGAATTATTTCAGTCAACGCATATATAACATTGTTTTACTGGCAAATGATTGGATAAACGCTACAGGCAAATATTTTATAGCCAATCCTGAAATGTTCCCGAACTCAGAAAACCAATGACAAAACAACGCCGTTTCGCATATCTGAAAATGGAATGGCGAATTATGCGCCGAAAGGACTAACCGTGCACACAGGCTATTTCGCCGCGGCGAAGAAATTGCCCGCGAAGCGCTTGCGCAATTTGAGAAGTATCGCATTGTGCAGGACAGGCTGTTCATGAGTGATTTTGATGGGTTTGTGCTGGAGACAAGAAATTGACGGTATGCTAGCGATTTCAGCGCCGTCAGGACGAGATTCAACAGCGCGAAAAAATCAGGGAACAAATGCGCTGGATGGCTTGATTGATGTGTCGAAATATGTTACAATAGTAACGAAGCAAAGCCTGTTTTTCGATAAGCTACGGGGAAGCAGGCGTTGGAAGAACAGCTGGCGGGGCTGAACTACAGGGCAGAAGTCAAGCGAATTTTTGCGATAGAGGTGAGGAGTGCGATATGAAACTCGACGGCATGAGCATGGACTTAGAACGCGCGAATCTGGAAAAGCTGGCGGCGGTCTTCCCCGAGGTAATGGTGGAAGTGCGGCTTGATTTTGACAAGCTGTGCGACCTGTTGGGCAAATATGAGGTGCGCGATTTCGAGAAATACAAGTTTGAGTGGAAGGGCAAAAGCGAGTGCTTGCAGCTGGCGCAACGTCGCAGCACTGGTACGCTGCGCCCTGTGCCGGGCGAAAGCGTTGACTTCGACACCACGCAAAACCTGTATATCGAAGGCGACAACCTTGAGGTGCTCAAGTTGCTGCAAACGGCGTATTATCGCCGCGTGAAGATGATTTACATCGACCCGCCGTATAACACTGGCAATGATTTCGTGTATGCCGACGACTATGCTGACCCGCTTGCGCGGTATCGCGAGGTCACGCAGCAAACCACGAAGTCCAACCCCGAAAGCATGGGGCGCTTTCACACCAATTGGCTGAACATGATGTATCCCCGGCTGCGCCTAGCGGCGAATTTGCTGCGGGATGATGGCGTGATTTTCATCTCCATCGACGACAACGAGGTGCACAACCTGCGCAAGTTGTGTGATGAAGTGTTTGGGGAGGAGAATTTTGTTGGGCAGCTAGTTTGGGAACGAGCATATTCGCCCGTAAATTTGAAGAAGCATTTTTCCCCCAACCATGATTTTGTGCTTTGTTATGCCAAAAGGTTTGAACAACTTGTTTGCAACGGTTTGACAAGAAGCGATGATGCAAACGACAGATATAAAAACCCCGACAACGACTCGCGCGGCGTTTGGAAATCCGCTGATTTATCTGTGGGGCCTGCTGTAGCAGAAAAAGTGTATGAAATAACAACGCCAACCGGCAGAAAAGTGCTGCCGCCTGATGGTCGTTGCTGGGTTTACACTAAAGAGCGTTTTGAAGAAATGTTGGCCGACAATCGAATTTGGTTTGGCGAAACAGGCAACAATGTGCCCTCTGTAAAGAAGTTTTTGTCGGAAGTCAAAAACACGATAACTCCTATGACGATTTGGAAATACACCGAAGTTGGTCACAGCCAAGATGCCGCAAAAGGGCTGAAAGCGTTGTTTGACGGCAGCGACTATTTTGATTATCCAAAGCCCGTTGGCTTAATCAAAAGAATGTTGGAATTGTACACGAATAGCGACACCAACGACATCATCCTCGACTTCTTCTCCGGCTCTGCTACAACCGCCCACGCGGTGATGCAACTGAACGCCGAAGACGGCGGCAACCGGCGGTTTATCATGGTGCAGCTGCCCGAAATGACGGACGAGAAAAGCGAGGCCTACAAGGCTGGTTATCACAACATTTGCGAGATTGGCAAGGAACGGATTCGCCGCGCAGGGGCGAAGTTAAAGAAAATGCTGCGCGAAAATGGTAGTGACATGAAAAGGATGCGTGAACATCAATTTGTTATGCAAGATGTTACCATTCGCAACCCTGAAGATACATCTGATGACCCAAATGTAATCGTTGGTGGAAAGACTTACAAAAACGCAATCGCGAAAAATCCACTAGCTTATTGGGTTCCGGGTGATGAAGATGAAATAAATGAAAAATTGGCACAAGCCCTCGACACCGGCTTTCGCGTGTTTAAGCTCGACAGCAGCAGCCTAACCGAATGGGATAGCAGCCATGTGCGCGAAGAAAACCTGCACACGCTGTATGACAGGTTGAACGGCATGGTGGAGTCCGTTAAGCATGACAGGACTGATTTAGATGTCGTGTATGAGGTTATGCTCAAGCTGGGCGTGCCACTGAGCGCTGCTGTTGAGCCGGTGGAGATTCGCGGCAAAACGTGTTACTCTATCGGCGAAGATACTAAGCTGCTGGTGTGCTTGGCGGCGAATATTACGGCCGAGGACGTGGAGGCCATGGCGGCCCGCGCCCCGGCGAAGCTCATCTTGGCCGAAAGCGGGCTTGCAGACGATAGCGCGGTGAGCAATGCGCATTACATCCTGCGTGACCGAGGGATTGAATTGAAACTGGTGTAGGGGGTAAAATAATGAGTATGATGGAATTTTCATTTGAAATACCCTGTGATTTGGAGGGGTATGTAACCTTTGAGTGCCCGTTTTGTGAAGCGGAATTTAAGCTATTGGCTGGTGAGGTTCAAGCCGATGGGCAATTATGCAATGAGTTGTTTTGTCCATATTGTGGCTTGACACGTAATGCCGACCACTTTTATTCAAGGGAAGTCATTGAGCATATTGAGGCTCTCGTGCAAAATTATGCGTTCGAACAAATAAACAAGACTATGGGCAAAATGGCCAAAAGCGTTAACAAAAGCAAAGTCATGAAAATGGATTTTAAGCCGCTGAAAATGGGAAATGTTAAGGAGCTGAAAGAGCGTGATACGGCGGAAGAAATATTTCAATGCAAGGCATGTGAGCGGCGCGAAAAGGTGATTTATTGTGTAGGCGTCTCTAAAGTGTTTTGTGCGTATTGCGGGGTAGACATATGAACAATTTGAAAGAGCTTAGGCAAACTAGCCTTGATTTTAGGCGTTTGTCCTCAAACTTTTTGAAGTCCACTAATGCCGATAATTTTTTGTATGTGAAGCGCTTGTATGCATATTTGAACGAGCAAGCGATTACCAAGCAAATTCTTAGCACTGCAATCTCTAGTTCCGATTATGATTGCGCCGAATTTATAACGAAAGATGATTTGCACCACCGTTGTGAGTTTAATGTCCCTATAAATGAAACTGACCATGTAAAAGCAATGCACAGCTTTTTGGAAGATTTAGCGACGACAGATTATAAAAGGCTACATAGTATCGCGGCCAGCTTTGTCTATCGCAAAAAAATTGATGAAACAATACAAATTTTCTTGGAAAAGTCATTCAAGCCTCTAATTGACTTTATCACGGACGCGCTAAGCAAAGAAATAATGGCCTTAGAACAAAGCACCCCTGCCACACAATTTAATCAGCATATAGGGACAAATTACGGCACGGCTAATGCCGGTGCTTCCATTGTTTCAACTCAAACCAACGGAATTGATGCTAGCGAGCTTGCAGGGCTTATAGAGGTAGTTAGGAAGGCTTTGTCCGGCCTTAGCGATGAAGACAAAGAATCCGTGCAGGAATATATGGAAGTCATTGAAACGGAATTAAGTAAGGCTCAGCCGAAAAAAAGCTTCCTTAAAACTGCTATGGCAGGACTAAAAGCTATAAAAGGCTCCGTTGAATTTAGCGCAGCGGTTTCGGCTATTATGCAATTTGTTGCGCAATGCTGTGAGGTAGTGCTATGAAACTTAAATTCAAACACCAACCCTTCCAGCAGGACGCTGTCGATGCCGTGGCCGACCTATTCGTCGGGCAAGAAAAACGCCACAGCACCTTTGCTGTGGCGCAATATGAGGAGCTAAATTTCCTGCAAAACGACTTTGGCGTGGGCAATGCATTACTCATTGACGACAACACGCTGCAAGCCAACATGCACGAAGTTCAGCGACGCAACAGCCTGCCATTGACTTCGGACAATTGGAGTGGTGGCTATGAATTTCCTATGGAGTTTCCGTTTGAAATTCCAGCGAGGACGGTTCCGCAATTCTGCATTGAAATGGAAACCGGCACCGGCAAAACATACGTCTACACCAAGACGATTTTCGAGTTGCACAAGCGTTACGGCTTCACGAAGTTTATCATCGTGGTGCCCAGCGTGGCTATCCGCGAGGGCGTGCACAAGTCCTTTCAAATCACTGGCGAACACTTCGCCGCACAATACGACAACGTGCCCTGCCGTCACTTCATCTACAACTCGGCCAAGCTCAGTGACGTGCGGCAGTTCGCCACCAGCGCGAATATCGAAATCATGATTATTAACATTGATGCGTTCAAGAAGGCCGAAAATATCATCAACCAAGCGCAGGATAAGCTCAACGGCGAAACCGCCATGCGCTATATTCAGGACACCCAGCCCATCGTGATTATCGACGAGCCGCAGAGCGTGGACAACACCCCAAAAGCCAAAGAGGCCATTGAATCGCTCAAGCCATTGTGTGTGCTGCGCTACTCGGCCACGCACCGCGAGAAGGTCAATTTGCTGTATCGCTTAACCCCTGTGGATGCACACATCAAGGGCCTTGTCAAGCAGATTTGCGTATCGTCAAATACCGTGGAGGGCAGCTTCAATAAACCATATATCAAGCTGCTTTCGGTGTCGCAAGACGGTGGCTTTAAGGCGAAAATCGAACTTGACGTTGCAGGCAAAGACGGCAAAGCGTCGCGCAAAACCATCACCGCCAAGCCACGCTCTGACCTGTTTGCACTGTCTGGCGCGCGTGAGCTTTATCAAGATTATGTCATCGAAGGCATCGACTGCACGCCCGGTTTTGAGGGCATCGAGTTCACCAATGGCGAGGCTCTGCGACTGGGCAAGGCCATCGGCGACATTAACCAGAACCTGCTCAAGCGCGCACAAATTCGCCGCACGATTGAAGCGCATTTCGAGAAAGAACTGCGTTATTTTGACCGTGGCATCAAGGTGCTTTCGCTGTTTTTCATCGACGAAGTGGCCAAGTATCGCACAGCGCAAGGCGAGCCGGGCATCTATGCCACGATGTTCGAGGAGTGCTATGCCGAGCTGCTTGCGCTGCCTAAGTTTGCGCCGCTGCGCGATAAATTTGCGCATGAAAACGTGCACGATGGCTATTTTTCGCAGGACAAACGCGGTGGCTTTAAAGATACGCGCGGCGACACACAGGCCGACGACGATACCTATGCACTAATCATGAAAGACAAAGAGCGCCTGCTCAGTTTTGAATGCCCGTTGCGGTTTATATTTTCTCATTCGGCACTTAAAGAGGGCTGGGATAACCCCAATGTGTTCCAAGTTTGTACGCTCATAGAACAAAAAAGCACCTTCACCGCGCGGCAAAAAATCGGGCGCGGGCTGCGGCTTTGTGTGAACCAAAACGGTGAGCGCATTGAGGACAAGAACATCAATGTGCTGCACGTGATGGCCAACGAAAGTTTCACGGAGTTTGCTGGCAATTTGCAGCGCGAGATAGAACAAGAAAGCGGCGTGAAGTTTGGTGTGTTGCAACTTTCGCTGTTTAGTGGGCTGACCTTTGTAGAAGATGAAGTTGAAAAAACTGTTAGCTATGACGATGCGCAAGAGCTTATCACGCACTTTGAAAAGCGGGGTTATGTGTCGAAATCCGGCAAAATCAAAGACACCATGAAAGAAGCCCTTGCCGCTGGTACGCTTGACCTGCCCGCGAAATTCGAGGCCGCCCGTGAGCGATTTGAGCAGATTATCGTTCGTGCCGATACAAAGATACCCGTCCGTGATGCTTCACGCAATGTGACGGTGCGCTTAAACAAGAAAGTGCTGCTTTCGCCGGAATTTTTGGAGCTATGGGATAAAATCAAGCAAAAAACCGTGTATCGTGTGGCAATCGACACAGAAAAGCTGGTGGCCAACTGCGTGCGCGAATTGAAAGACATGCCGCCGGTACAACGCACGCGTATTGTGTCGCAAACGGCAGACATCAACGTGCAGCACGCCGGGGTCACGCACACCGAGCGCGCCATGCGCACGCAAGATGTGCAAGACGACTACAGCTTTTTGCCAAACCTGCTTGCCATCGTGGGCGAACAGTGCTTAATTCGCCGGGCGGCGGTCAACCGCATTTTGCAGGAAAGCGGTCGTGCAGCTGATTTCGTGCGCAACCCGCAGTTGTTCATGGAGGCGTTCATTGAAATTATAAAACGCCACCGCCACAAGCTCGCCATTGACGGTATTCGCTACGTCAAGCTCGACGGCGAGGAGTATTACGCGCAGGAGATTTTCGGCGCGGAAGAACTCATCGCCAACCTCGACCACAATGCTGTGCCCGTTGATAACAGCGTGTATGACCATGTGCTCGTGGACAGCGATATTGAAAGTGCCTTCGCGCAAGCATTAAATGAAGACGATGACGTGAAGCTGTTCGTCAAACTGCCGCCATCTTTCATGATTGACACACCTATCGGCACATATAATCCCGACTGGGCGGTGTTGTTTGAGAAAAACGGTGAGCAGAAGCTGTATTTTGTGATTGAAACCAAAGGCACGACAAGCCTGTTTGATTTGCGCGGGTCGGAGCGATTGAAAGTCCACTGCGGCAGGCGGCACTTTGAAGCGCTGGGCAATGGTGTGGTGTTTCATGGCCCGGTGGCGAAATGGCGTGAAGTGAAGGCGGTGGTGTAGTGAACAAAGATTATACTCCTTACGAAATCCCGACAGCGAAACCCGAGAGGCCACTGAGAATTTTATTTTTAACAGATTCACTCGGCGAAGAAATTAAGAATAGCAATCCAATCGTTGAAAAACTAAAAAAACTATCTGAATTTCGCGAACTTGAAATTTGGTTTTCGCCAACTCAAGATGCCGACTTGCAGGGGCTAACTTCAAATATTATAAAAAACAATAGCTGTGAGTACACACTAACAAAGAGCGATTATCCATACGAACACTTCATTGCGAGTGCTTGTTTTAATTATGGTGAGTGTTATTGTTCAACATTTGTAAGGACGTTTGCAGATAGCGAGACACCTCCTGATTTATTTGCTACCGCTAAGCACGGTCAGATAAACCAAATGGAACTTGATATAATTCATAAAATTGGTGACACTTTTTTTGACTGGGATTGGCTTGATTTAGTTGTAGTCCACCAAGATGACTTAGCGTCGTTAACAGACATGCCTCATGTTGTGAGCCTAGATGGTATGGTGGAAAGAATTAGGCTTTTCATGCTAAACTACAGGCTGTTCTATGTAGAAAAATGGTTCAAAACTTGTGAAATATCTTACTATGCACACAGGCGATTGAAGATGTTTCCGAATATGAAGCATTTATGGAGCCTCGTCAGCCATTTAGATGATGAGTGGGTACAAAGCCTATACACGAGAACAGAGTTGTATCTTAGAGCAATAGACAAGCTGAAAATTAACGCCTTAAGGCAGCCCAACCATGTTGTGGCAACGCAATACGAGTACGATTTTGCATTTTTAATACTTCTTGTGACAGGAATATTCGATAATTTGGCATGGCTAATTTGCAAGATGTATGGGTTAAATTTGGACAAGATGGACATAAAACTGATTAAAGATAAAAAGCATAGGTTTCTCAATGCTGTGCAGAATGCATGCCCCGATCTTCATGATTTTCTTAGCGAGGAGTTGAGTCAAGCAAAGATTGATTTGGTTTACCCAATCCGTGATGCCGTTGTTCATAGAAACTATCTGACGACCGTTTATTATCAAGATGCGCAGAAAAAGATTGATGCGGTATATCTAAAAGTGTCGCCAGACATAAGCCAGAAATTCGATAAACTCACTAAGCTGGGTATGAGTATTGTGCATTGCTTCAAACATGATAAAGTCACCCAAAGCACCGTGACTGATGCTGCGACTGGGAGTACAACTGTCCACGGCCCTTCCGAGGATATGTATATAATTCCGCATGAATTCACTGAAATGATTGACGATATGATTAGAGGTCTGATAAACAGCATAATCGGCATTGTCGTCGCATCAAGGAATGGCGGCTTAGCGGATAATGGCTCAACAGGAATTTTTGATTTCTTTGGCAAAGAAATTGAGTCGTTGTATTTTTAAAGGCTGAGCTTGATTTATGATATGATTAAAGGTGACAGCGATGCATTGTAACTTGAGGCACAGCCGAGCAAGAGTGGAGCCTACATATGAAAGTTATTTGTCGCTTTACAATGAGATCTTATCTATCAGGGTGGCCGAATTTAGCCCTGCGTTGGATTGTTAGGCCTTGCGCTTGATAGTTTAGCGGCGGGCGGCCAAACATTTATTCAACAAGAGAGCGCAGATGAAATTTGCACATTATATCGATGTGCAGGAGACTTTGGCGATAGCCGCTTCTCTCGCGGCGCGAGGGCTAGCCAAAAGAAGGTTGTGCGATGTATTATCCCCGTCATATCGAACCCGTAATTGAACGAATCGCCAAGCGCAAGCCCGTGCTGGTGCTCACTGGCGCACGGCAAGTGGGCAAGTCCACCATGCTCAAAGAGGTGTATAGCCACTTGAACTATGTTGCGCTCAATCGCCCGCTTGTGCGGCAAAGCGCGGTGGAGAATCCATCGTTGTTCTTTGAGGCGAACAAGCCGCCTGTGATTGTGGACGAAATCCAAAAGGCGGCTGAGTTGTTCGATTACATCAAAGACATTGTGGACGAGGACGAGGCCAAGGGGCAGTTTTATCTCACGGGCTCGCAAAGCATGAAGCTGATGAAGAATGTCAGCGACAGCCTAGCGGGTCGTGCGGGCATTGTACAGCTGCTGGGGTTATCTATGCGCGAGCTGGACAGCGTGAAGTGCCGCGCACCCTTTGTACCGACTATAAAGCATTTGCAGGCGATGCAGGGCGAATATAAAGGCTTCGACTATGCTCAAACCATAGAGCGCATCCACAAGGGCTTCTTCCCCGAATTGCACGAAAGCCCAAGCGATTTGCACGATTGGGCCGATTATTACAGCTCCTACTTTCAAACCTACATCGAAAAAGACATCAAAGATGTGCTGCAAATTCAGGACGAAGCGGCATTCTTTAAATTCGTGAAAGCGGTCGCTGCTCTCACAAGGCAAGAGTTGAACTACAATGCCCTTGCTGAAATCTGCGGTAAAGACAACAAAACCGTTAAGGCATGGCTATCCGTGTTGGAATCCAGCGGGCTGGTTTATCTGCTGGAGCCGTACTATAATAATTTCAACAAGCGGTTGATTAAGTCGCCAAAACTGTATTTCCTCGATACAGGGCTTGCTTGCTGGTTGCTCGGCTGGAACACGCCCGAACAGCTCGCCAACGGTGCCATGTGGGGGCATATATTTGAAAGCTTTGTGTTTGCGGAAATCCTCAAGAGCTACTACAATGATGGTGTTGTTAAACCGCCGCTGTTTTACTACCGCGACAAAGACAAAAATGAAATTGACTTGCTCATTGAGGACGGCGACACACTCTATCCTGTCGAAATAAAAACCACCAGTGACCCGAACAAGTCTATGGTGAAATCTTTCCGTTGTGTTGCGAATATCCCCAACAAAAAAGTGGGCGCGGGCGCGGTTGTGTGTCTTGCGAAAGAGCCCTTGCCTCTCACTGACGGCGTTTGGATTTGGCCGGTAGGGTTGGTGTGAGATGGGTTTTAGGGCTTGCCCTAAGAACTGTGTTTTGGGCCTGTGGGCACACAAACACGATGCTTGCTGTTAGGTGAAACAGAATAAATTCTTGACCGGGGTGCAATGCCTCGGTCATTTTGCGCGTCGCTAGAATTTCGGGTTATATTGTCAAAATTCATTGCGTTCACACCCTTTATTTGCGAAACTGAAGATCCAGCGAAAAATTTCGCCCAAAAAACAAAAATAATAGTGGTCAACCCCCGAATTTTTCGGCTATATAAGTAGGAGTATCTTTTTCGAGCCTCCTCATGCACCTTGCCAACTTCATAGGACACCCCCAGCCAAGCATAAACATAAGGACGTAAAAAGGAGGAATCAGCCATGCAATCTGTGGAACACGACATCATCGCGGCCATGCTCAAGCGCACATGGGAGCATGGCTTGATTCCCGAGCCGACTTATCGCGCTGCGCTGCACAAATTATTTTGCACAATTGACGCGTGCGATATAATCGAAAGAAAAAGGAGCGCTTAGGCATGGACATTCGAAAAGCACGCGATGAAATTTATCGAGGCATATCGATTTTTATGATGTGCCTGCGAGTGACGTTTTACGCGCGGGTTTCGACCGACAAAATGGAGCAGGCAGGCAGCTTGGAAAATCAGGTGCAGTACTTCACGGAGTTCATTGAAAAGCACACAAACTGGACCTTAGTGCCCGGTTATGTGGACGAGGGGATTTCTGGTATCAGCACGGATAAGCGCGACAGCTTCAACCGCATGATTGCCGACGCGCGGGCGGGCAAGTTCGATTTTATCATCACGAAAGAAATCTCACGGTTTTCGCGCAACACGCTTGATTCCATTCAGTACACGCAGGAGCTATTGCGTCTGGGCGTGGCGGTGCTGTTTCAGAGCGATAACCTCAATACCCTCGACACCGACAGCGAGTTTCGCCTCACCGTCATGGCTGGCGTGGCGCAGGACGAAGTACGCAAGCTGTCTGAGCGACTCAAGTTCGGCTTTCGGCAGTCCATCAAGAATGGCCGCGTTTTGGGCAACGACAAGCTCTATGGCTACGACAAGCGCGACTGCGTGCTGACCATCAACGAGGCTGAGGCGCGCATTGTGCGCATGATTTTCGAGCTTTATGTGCACGAGCAGCTGGGCATGCGCAAAATCTCGTTCCGCTTGCTGGAGCACGGCATCACCAGCAGTAGGGGCAATGCGTTCAATACCACGACCATCAAGAATATCCTGCTCAATCCGAAATATAAGGGCTGGTACTGCGCGAACAAAAGCAAGTCGCTTGACTACAAGACCAAACGCAGCGCCAAGCTTGACAAAAGCGAGTGGATATGTTATCCTGATGAGAGCATCCCCGCCATCGTGAGCGAAGACCTGTGGGAGCGCGCAAACGCGCAGCTCAAGCAGCGCGGCGAGGCCTTCAAACAAAGCGGGGCAGTGAGTAGCGGCAGATATGCCTACAGCGGCAAGCTCGTTTGCGCCGAGCACGGCACGTCGCTCCACCGGCAAAAGTCCACCCAGCACGAAACATGGCAGTGCAAGGTCTATCGCACGCAAGGCGTGGCTGCATGCAGCGTGCCTCAGCTGCGCACCAGCGAGCTTGATGGCATCCTAGCTGACATTTTCAACGAGCTTTACGCCGACAAGTCTGGCTTTATCGCAAAAACACTTGCGCTCATTCAATCCGCAGCACCGCCACACGATGACCACGCCAAAGAACTCGCCCAGCTGCGCCGCAAAAAAGAAAAGCTGCTGGAACTCAGCTTGGATGACATCATCACCAAACAAGAATTCCGGCAGCGAAATGAAGAACTAAACCAGCAAATTGCAGCGCTCGAACACACCCCCAGCCCACAGACTGACTTGAGCGAAATCAAAGCATTCTTAGAAGCCCAGTTTTCGCCCGTTCACTCCAACATAGCAGCAAGTATACTCGACAAAATCGTCGTGCACAACACCGGCGACCGCCAGCGCACAAAGCTCGACATCTACCTCAAAACCGGAGGCCAAAATACCGCTTTCCTTTGTCATAACCGTTCAAAAAATACTACGCCAACACAATGGACCAAGACGACTTAATTTCCGTGGGCACCATCGGGTTGATCAAGGCCATCAACACCTTCAACGTGGGCAAGGGTGCGCGACTGGCTACCTACGCGGCGCGGTGCATAGACAACGAAATCCTCATGCATTTTCGTGCGCAAAAAAAGTGCGCGCAGGATGTTTCCATGAGCGAACCCATCGACGTGGATAACGAGGGCAACCCGCTCACCCTCATGGATGTGGTGAGCATAGATGACACAGTAGGCGACGAAATCGACCTGAAAATCCGTGTGGAGCAGTTGTACGACGTGCTGGGCAAAATGAAGGACGTTCGCGAAAAGGAGATTCTCGTGCTGCGCTACGGCCTTTATGGCCATGATTTTCATACGCAGCGGCAGGTGGCAAAAAAGCTAGATATAAGCCGCAGCTATGTTTCACGCATCGAGAAAAAAGCCCTAGCTACTCTGCAGAAGGGGATGGTGGGGTAGCGCCCTCGCTTGCGCCTTGCTCGGGTTGCTCTTGATTTTCGGCGGCTTTCTCTTGGCGCATTTTTTCAAGTCTTCTTACTGTTTCTTCTGCATCGTTGGCTCGCACTCGATTTCGCGCGGCATGTTCAGCGTTTTCGGCTTTTTCTTCTGGTGTTTCCACGGTTTCTGCCAAGTAATTGTGTGTAATGACATGTGAGTTATAGATCTTGACAAGCAGTTCGGTCCGATTGATCTCCTCTTCAAGATTAGTTGCGTCCTTGATAGCATCTTGACAGAAATTTATAGCTTCGTCTTCCTTTTTGCTTGCTTCAGAAAATCTATTTTCGCCACAAAGAGCTACGGCAAGGGCGCTAACATATTTCGCTTGTCTTTCGGAGCGGTTTTCGGCTTTTTCTTCTTTAGCAATTGCCTCGTTTAATGCGACAATGGATTCAGTGTATTTGTGGCGCTCACGAAATGCAACGCCTCGAAGATAATAGTGTCTTGAGTTATCTGGGTCAAGATTTATTGCACTATTCGCAGCAGACAATGCTCGAGGATAATCTTCTAGGTGCCAGAACCCTTTTGACAAATTGCTGTAGGCTGCGGCCTTATGTTCAGAATTGTTGCAGCCCTCAACAGCTCTATAATAATGACGAACCGCTTCAAGATAACATTGACTCTCGTAAGCGTCTTTTCCGGCCTCAAGTGCTGGGCGGCATTTTTCGCAACCTTCGTGAAATTGTGCGTCCGCATCAAAATGCTTGAGACTTATCATAGTTTTAATTGCTTCTGCTTTTTTCTCTGCAGCGCGTTGCCCTAATCCTTTGCTAAGCCTTTTGTTGGCTTTTTCTATCTGTATTTTTTGTGTGCTTATTAAATCTTGCGCTGTTTTCAAATCATCGCTAAGCTTTTGTGTAGATGTAGATTGTTCGTTCAGCAACTCTTGTGCTGTTTTTAGCTTTTTGTCAAGATCCAAATGTTTTTTTCCAAGCTCAACTTTTGTCTCCCGGTGCTCAACTTCTAGACCTTTCATGCGGCGATCATGTGCTTCTTCCTTTTTCCTTTGCACATACACGGGCACAAAAATGCCAAAGAACCCAATGCCCGCCGCCGCAAACACCATGAGGATTTGCAGGTTGATTTGATGGGCGTTAAACTCATTGCGCACAATACGCTGAAGTTGCTCGGTTGTCGTGTCACCGGGCTGCGGTTGTGGCGGACGCGAAAGTGCATGCGCGATCCCAAACACGATTGACACCGCAACAATTATCCCCAATAGGGCAATTCCGGCTTGCAGCATGTTTCTTTTGAAGTTTTTGTTCAGCAATGGCTCGTCGTCCTTCGGGGCCTTTTTGGCGTCGTTACTCACGTGTTGTCCTCCTAATAAGACATAAATTTACAATATTATACCATGTTTGGTCTAAATTTGTCAATACTTGTCGTAAAAAATATAGAAAAAAATAGCACACCCCTTGACCTGCGCCGCCGCTTGTGCTATAATTATGGTGTAGCCGCTGTGGTGGAATTGGCAGACACAAGGGACTTAAAATCCCTCGGTAGAAATACCGTACCGGTTCGACCCCGGTCAGCGGCACCAGCGGCGAGTCGCCGCGGACAGTTCGCGCGTTCACTT
>Ga0131853_10007103_pt1 | contig 20227 bp, 20 predicted proteins | sample TergutLab28metaG_FD_92764 | JGI IMG/M metagenome (GOLD analysis project Ga0131853, IMG submission 92764) | Labiotermes labralis P1 segment gut microbial communities from Petit-Saut dam, French Guiana - Lab288 P1 (version 2) (version 2) | ecosystem: Host-associated > Arthropoda: Insects >... | reverse complement strand
CGTCTGCCGCATTACCAATGGAAGTCACATTGAACCATAACTATCCGAGGTAAAACTCGGTGTGTTTTGTTACATTTTGACAGTTCAAAACGTTGTGTATGTCCTCTGTATAAATTTCTATACTCTTTCAAAGTTGTAAAGCTCTTTTTGAAACACCCTGTATAATCGTAGATTAGAGGAAAATTTAAAGTTGTATCTCATAAATTTGAGAGGTAGTCACAGATCGACAATTTCACCGCGACCGTCCGACTGTCTGTTGTGCATGTCCCATCTAAAATTATCCCTCGAACAGTCCTCCTCCTCGAATTGGGCGGAGTACCTTCCTTAGTGGGGCTTTCTGATAATCACTTACTGACATGAAATTAATGAGGTACAGTACGTTGCTCAGTGAGGCCTACTGATAATCACCGACTTGAAATGAATGGAGCGCAATACCTCTCTCAGTGTGGCCTCCCGATAACCACTTGGCGAAATTAGACGAATAATGTGCAGTACCTTCCTCAGTGGGGCCTCCTGGTAATCACTACTGACATGAAATGAATGGGGCGTGTTAACTGTTCAGTGGGGCTCTATGACAAAACGAAATGGAGTCCTTGTTGACAAAATTTTGCGGTACATTACTTAGCAACCGCAGATGTGTAACGCTGTTTAATTTTTTATGGTACCTTTCTCAAGTCTATAATTTAGACCCACTAGCCTCAGTTTGAATAGGTGGTATGTAAGGTGACTGTATTACTATAAGCAGTCCCACCAACTGTAGAGTGCATCTTAGAAGAGAAATATGGTGTGAGTCTGTGGACTGGATTCATCTGGATCAGGTTAGGGTTAAAGATACGCTTTCATGAACACGGTAATGAAGCTTCTGGAATCATAAAAGCAAAGAACTTTTGTTCGAGAAAGTAGCTATCAACTTTTCAAGGAAGAATCTACACCGTAAAGTTAATCATGAATATGCATAGGAGTTTTATAAACATTCTTTTCAAACTACTGTACCAATTCACGGACTTCTTTGTGCGTCTCCTTTGTGTGCAGCTTCAAGAGGGAAATTATGGCTTGATCAATTCCTTATTCCGCGTGTCCTCCTACTGGGTGAATACGAGGGAGGGACAAACCCACGCACTTGGAAGTTTGTCACTAGTTTCCGTGCCGGCTAAGGGTGGAAACACATAAGAGGGTGCAACACATTCTTCTTCTCTCTAAATCAGGGATGTCAAATTTACAACCAGAGGGAAAAATATTGCTCAAATCCAACAGATGGTACGATCCTAATGCGAGCACCGGGAAACTTTCTACTAAAGCACGGTTAGGATTGATGTACTGGTCCCTCTATAAGAAAACCATTTTGTATTTGGAATGCATTTTCCCTAACTATGAGAGACATCGACTGTCAAAACAAAACGGTTTTAATTAAAGTCGACTCAACCGTATTGCGATTACGATCTTCTGAGATATGACACCGAGTAATTTGGTAGATAATTACGTAACTTTCCGAGCAGCAGGTTCCTCCGAAACTTCAACTATCTACCAAATACAAGGCGTCACTATTTCATAAGAATGCAATATCATTGCTCACAGCCACGAGAAACATGGAAGCTTTTCAACTGTAGTTTGCTGGTTATTTCCGATTTTCAATAAACAGAAGAACAAATCAAAACTCCAACAGGGGTGAATACGAATGTGCATGTACTCGTGTGGAGTTACAGCATTACAATGTGTATTCGGTAAAATTTTGGGTTAGCTTACCTGTATGACCACAACGTTGATTTCCTCTTCTATAGCTATGTACTTGCATCCTCTACCTGACGATAGTCGAATGAACGACAGAAGCATTTTGTAGAGAAATAATAATAAAACGACGTATAGTGTTCGGGTGTTGTGTGTTTTTATGTGTATTTGATTGCTATTCGTTGTTTTCATATATTCAACCACCAGTCCACAGAAGCCCACAAACCAACTGTTGAAATCTAAATCACTTTGCAGCACGATATTAATGTTTTCCTTGTATTTCTTTAAATGTTAATAATATTAAGATATTTCGAAAAATGTAGTAGATGTTAACGATATATTCTGCTACGTATTGTTATGTAGGTAAGCAAGTGGTTGTATAAGTCACTTCTGAAACAAGCCGGTAACTTTACTTTGAGCCGCAAGTGTAACTGCTATTTTACATTCAAACCCACAGGTCTCTGACGATGGTATGACTCACTTGATTAATAATTCTCTTTGGATTGCTTGACCTTTGAATTTTTGACCAATCAGTTGTCCCATAACGTCGATAAACAACTACCAATATACGCTGTGTAACATCCTAGAAGACCTTATTTGAAGTAATATTCTTTCTTTGGAATTTTTCCATCGTCTGTTTATTTAATGAAGTACTTTCATTAAGCTTCGCAAATTTAATTTGAAAACGCTTACAATATTAAGCACCAATGTTTAAATGGATGAAACGGAAATCAAAATACCCGCACTGAGCTGCATGGTGGGTCTGCCTATAAGCCCAATAAAAAGCTTAGCAGCAATATTCTAATGAAGTGCCAAGAAAGAAGTTCTTGTGCCTAATTAAGCAGCTGGGTGAGCGGACAGATAGTTCCATGCAATCTTAACCTCGACACTAGATGAGAGCGAATGGTCAGGCTCACGCCCTGGCCGTTTAACTTCGGTGGAAAAATTCCTCGATACCCATTCTGTGCGGGCCCCAGATCCATTCTGGCTGCTGTAAATAAGAGAAATATCTCTAGCCCCAGCCAATTATCTAACTCCAATTCTTCAGTCATTCAGGTCAGCTCCAACGATACCCTAGTACTGCAATAAAAGAAGTTCATGGCAAATGATTCATCGTGACAGGAAGTATGTAAACCTAGGATATTCTGGAATGTGAGGACGTGTCCTTGAACGACGAATGCCCAAAGACAGCCGCACTTCCAAGGAGACCAGAACTTCACCTACACCACTGTGATAACCTCAAGTCTCGCAGAAAACACGTACTGACAAATAAAACAAAAATGTCAAAAAACACAAGATACTGTAACGCCTAATATGAGGTAGTGTTTATTTTTGGTCACACGGGTGATACAGTTTAAAATAAGCAAGCAACCTTCAATTTATTTTGAAGCCCAACAATGATTATTTGTTCATGAAAATTTATTACGGAGATAACTCCAATTTTACGAAGCATAAACCGACACCTAAAACGGGGTGGCTCCTATTTCTCACACTTAGAGCAAGAAAACAAGGTAGGGAGGCCAGAAACAGGAATTTTCATTTATTAATATTACAAAATGAAGTTTTTCATAACATTTAGCGGCCACAATAAAAAAATGTATGTTATTTCTGACACCTGGCACACACAAAGGTCCTTTTCCGATAGTCCGCACAGTGTGTGCCCACTTTAAACATTTTTGGCATGCAGCCCAACCTTCACGGTTGTGGTCTCCAGTGAAAAAATTTCGCACAGTATAGACATTCAGTATCAGCTTCAACCTCACTTCCTTTCCACCATCCATCTTCTTCTTCCGACCCTGAAGAAACATTTAATTTGCTTGACGGCGAAATTAGTGGTTTCACTTCACTTCTTTCCATTTTCACCAAGGGTTTGTTAGGCCTAATTGTTCCACAGGAAAGAGGCCCTGTTTTGCTCTTTTCCTTCTGCTGCGTACCATGTTTCTCGCAAAGGGATTTAAGACAAATTCATTTCTTGCCCGTTTCGGTAAAATGCATCCGTTTTTTCTTCTGAAGTCCCACGGTGTATGGAGTTTATGGTCTTCGCGAAACCAGGTCCAGAAGATCTAGCATCACTTGTACCTTGTTTTTATACTGAAGACAGTGGACTCAGACTTGCAGCCTTGACAGTTCTACCTGTGGAAGCTCTCTGTGTGGCTGAAGCGGATGGTGTTGGTTACCGTGAGAAGAATGGGAAAATCAGAAGGTGCCACTGTGGAATGACTGGACGGCGCACAGCTGGTTCTTGTGCACTTTCTTCAAAATTTCCCAATATGTGGTACCCCATAATAAGGGACAACAAAGGACCCCATATTAGGAGCTCAACATTTTGGAATTAAACCATAAACTGCACCTACGTCACGTTGTACCAAATACATCGCTGTAACTAGTACTAAGATCTAAACAACTGTTGAGTTACAATCACTAACCGTAGCAATACAGAAGCATACGAAAAAAGACCCCCCCCCCCAAGCCTTTGAGAGCACAAAATACAATTCAGAGTTCGTAACTCAAATAAACCCCCGCCGACAGTCCTGTCCTTCTTATACGTCTTTACTACGCACCAGCTACCAGATCACATATTCACCACTATATGGCGGAAGCATATAGAGAAGATACAGCGGTATCCCACATTAGGAATTAAAGAATATTAGGTAATTTTACCCTAAAATTGAGGAGCGTTTTCGTAAATAACGTTGCCGTGGAAAAGCAATAAGTTAGTGTGCGTCTGTGACCTTAGTTATCCATTATGAAAAGCGTATGCGCCTTGTTATATTGTCATGTGTGGCTTGTCCGGTGTAAAAAAAAAAGTTTCCACACAATTTCATAAACGGCACGATTTTCGGAAAAATGTTACCGAGCATAAAATGGGTGTATTGATTTTTCTACAAATTCGGTAAGAAACATTTCTCATTCTAAGAAGAAATGAACAATATATGATCATAAATGTACATAGTCTTCAAGTAAAATGTCCGTTTTTCTTCTCGGGGATTAATGGATCTTGAAATTTCTCCACAATTTTCGAAAACTATTCAAATACCATATTTCTTGAAAATCCGTCTTGTGGAAGCCGAGTTATTCCATGCGGGAGGAGAGACAGACATTACGAAGCTAATAGTCACTCTTCGCAATTTTGCAAGTGCGCTTAAAAACAGCAATAGATAAGCTTTCTTCTGCTATTGTAACTCCTCAACTACATTCCCATTCCTACACTGAACAATGAAGAATTTCAACTCGAAATACAACACAAAACAAACACGTTGTGCTTTATACAGTTTGATTATATTTCAGTCCGGAGTTGAAAATTGCATGCGTCAGTACCGCAAGAATTAACACACTGGACACATTGACTGATAGGCAGAAATTACGAAGCATTTAAACGAAGAGGGCAAGATTAGTGAATGACTGATGCATAGAACTGAAATAAAACAGTTTGGGAGGCAACCTTTTCTGCAGTCATTTTCAGTCATCATTCTGTGACAAGAGCACGAGACTGCGGCGATATTCTGAACTTAAATCCATACCTACATACTTAACAGTATTTTACAAAATTTGATATCAGTGAGAAACACACTGCGCTAAAAACAGTAATTTGTAATCAAAGTAGTTCCATTTAGTTATTACTTCACTTCATTTTCAGGCCCCAAAACGAATTTGATCTGCTTAATTTATGCATAAAGCGCAATCCTTACGAGGTCTACAGAAAGACTGCAACAAAATGTGATGCATACAAACCATAACGACCATAATTAATATGCAGAAGCTCAATGATCTTTATGGAAACGCACACCAAACGTGACAATAGAGCGTGTGCTCTGTATTTCAGAAGTCCAGAATAAAAACCCAGCAGTTATCCTGAACGAGAATTTTATGGCCTTTCTCGAACAATCTAGACAACTATAGTAAAGTATGCGTAGTTTAAATCACGCCATGGCCGATTCTTGTGATGTCATTTCCAATTTGTTTCCCGCCGAACATACCACCACGTGTTGTTATGCAGCCTCAGACACTGATATCATTAAATAAATCGTAAATACAAAAATAAATGAAACAAATGGTAAGCAAATACAAGATATGCACATACAAATCTCCACAATAGCAAGCCTACAAAATTTGGCGTAACTCACAAGACAACGAGCTATGATTAATTTCATTTACCGCCACGTGAAAAAAACTAAGAAATACTTCACTAAACATTCCAAATATTAAATGCATAAGATGTCAAAATCTTTACTGAAAATGTCGTCAGAGTTAGTGACTAGCTTCGAAAGAGATAGTCTTCATTCTATTTCCAGCTCGGACGATAAATTCTGTACTTTACCGTCACGTTTAGAAGGGCCTTCAACCCTGAAGACTGAGGAAGTATGTTCCTTCGAAACGTTAACCACTTACAAGACTTCAGAAGTCATAACCCAGACGATCACAACATGAATCTTCGCCGCCTTGTGAAATGGAAAATCTCTTATCCAATAAATGTTTAAATCTGACAGTGTGGGTTCTGCCTGCGCGTGTGACTGTTAACGAGCAGCCGGAAGACAGCCATCATAGTCAAAGTGGATCGATGATGACACGTTGCTACATGCACAGTACAGGAGCGATCGTGATGCTCATGAAGGGGAGTGGTCTACAGAAAAATAATTTTACTGAGTCTCTTTCCCTTTCATCTGACGAACACTGATTATGTGTCTGCAGATTACAGCTACAGACTACACAGTGGTCAGAAAGAGAGTAAGCGTTCGTAAACGTGTCGATTGTACGTACCTGGTGTCTGTACTGCAGCATTGCTTACAACATTTCAGAATTTCACAGAGTTTTTGCAAAAACTAGTCTTCTGGAATACGACGACATATTGGTTATTAAATTCTTACCAATGTTTCGGAGGTTGCTGCGCATCAATCACTTCCGAAACATGGCTAAAAGATTACCAATACAGACGGCATCATCTCTCAGAAGAAATTCAACATTGCTTGGTTGTGTCAGTGGGTTAGTATGTTATTTGCAGGGTATAGTCTAATTAGGTTCAAGAGCGCTATTTGATATTTTGCCTGCCGCGTCACCTTTTATGGTCGCAAGAATTATGTGCCGCTGAACCACATTCTTAACCTGGGCTTCAGTAAGAAGTGATCATTTGCAACCTGCAGTTGCCTTTACTCAGGAGAGAGATCCCGAATCTTTTAGCACAGAACGATGGGCGAGATCAATAGCCGTCCTACACGCCACAAATTTCTCTGGCTTAATTAAGCATAAAGCCATGTAAACGTATGGGGCGTGGTAGCATGTCTCAGTGCACTTTAACCTCAACACCAGAAGGACATGAGTAGTAAGTTACGCGTTCCAGCTTTTTAGCTCATGGGAATCAGCGACTCGTACCCAAGAGCTACAAAATAGGGTAGTTTAAGGGCCGCTCCGGACGCTATGCAGACCAGATAGGGTAGGTTCAACAGCTGCTCTGGATGTTGCGCAGAACGGATCAAGTGGGATCAAGAGCCGCTCTGGAAGCTGCGTAGACCAGGCCGTTCAGGATCAATAGCCGCTTTAGACCCTGCGTAGACCAGGTCGAGCAAGATAAATAGCCGCTCTAGACATTGGGTAGACGAGGTCGAGCAGGATCAGCAGCCGCTCTAGATGCTGCATAGACCAGTTCGAACAGGATCAACAGCCGCTCTAGACGCTGCGTAGACCAGGTCGAGCAGGATCAATAGCCACTCTTCACGCTGCGTAGACTAGGTCGAGCAGGATCAATATCCGCTCTAGACGCTGCGTAGACCAGGTCGAGCAGGATCAATAGCCGCTCTAGACTCTGCGTAGACCAGGTCGAGCGGGATCAATAGCCGCTCTGAATGTCGTCTAAAAGAGGCCGATTAGGTTCAAGAGACGATCTGGACTCTGTATTGACCACATAAATCTCTGATTCTGCCGGTACCCAGTTCCGATTCTCCATCCGTCCAGTTCGTGGCTTAGTAACTGCTCTGAGTGAAATATGCCAGCTCTGTTAGGATCTGACAGTGGAGACAAAACCTCCAAAAAAGTTGGAGGTCTAAATAAGCTACGTTTCACAGAGAGAATACGCTAGAAATGAAGGCGCGATGTGTTTTCGGGATTTTAATAATGAACACAGAAGTCACAAGTGTGTTAACCTCTTATTGTTTACTTTCGAGAAAGTCAGACGTATACGTTCAATTTTTATCCACCTTTCAACAGAACTATGCTGAAGGCAGCAAAATTTGTATCCGTTTTCTATTCAGCTGTCTTCCCCTTTCAAGGGAAATTTTCTCTCGCTGCCGTCTCAGTAATTCTCCGCGCTTCTTCAATTCGCCCCAATTTCCTCATCCCTTTTCCGTCATTATTCACAATACATTCGTACACAATACGCTAAACTGCAGCCTCGTTCACAGGAATGCTGAATTCAGGGTAGATGCAGACAGACCATGTGGGGTACAAAGACACACAAGCCGACCTAAAACTACGAATGCCCCATCGCTAGGGAAAGATGCACGTAATGATCAGAAACTTATTTACGAAATTTGTCATCACGTGGGGTCATGACGTTAATATACAAGGTATGTGATGTCATATCCCTAGATTTTAGAACTGTCATTTTAATATGTAAAAAAATTCGACCTTCCTTGCTTGCAGTGCACCAAGTGTCAGGTAAGGAGGTACTGTGATAAAGATATGGATTTTGACTTCTCAGGGTGTGAAACCATGTGTTCTTGTAGTTGGATGTCACCCGTTTAGAGGGGCCTCTGTTAATTGAATTAAAAGTTGGGAATACACGTCTAAAATCATGTGTATACCTTAGTCATTAAAGGAAAGAAGCGAATATAACATTTCGGTATGCAAGAGGAAAGATAATTTTTGGACATTTAAGCCACTAAAGATATTTAAAGATATTAAAATGAATCTGAACGATTCGGTTATTAGTATAGGAGCCAGGGGCCTTGTAAATGAGGGCGCAAATAATGGGTTCCATAAAGTGAAGGGATTTTTTTTTGTCAAGCTGAGCAACTATTAGCTACTCTGTGACAAAGACCAGGACCCTGTAGATATGTAGATTGCGTAGTTACAAAAAGTAAGATTTTATTAACCTTTATCATGTTACAAATGAGATGCAACATAATGATGTGCCATCCGTTTCAGTTTCGAAATGTTTCGGGGTTTAAAAGAGGAAAAATCATGCCACAAAAATTCTATACAAAAGTTATTCTTTAAGCCAATATAAATCATAAATGACCATAAAAATTCAAACGAAGATGAAACTCAGTACAAACAATGTGTGTGATAAAGAAATAAGGCATTTAATCTGTTTGCTTTAGCCTCTTCGTAAACATAATTAATTAATTTGCAGCTTCAGTTAAACAAATGACAAGTTCAATTACAGCGAGCACAATGCAACCACTTTACATGCAACAAACAGGCCTTACCAAATTGATTACAACATCACCAGCCTCTGCTAATTAAGTTCCGAATTCTTTACACGATTAAAATAAATTACGGACGACAAAGAACTTGCCACCGGCCTTCTAAGTATATTTAATACGTCTGAACTCCATCCCTGCGAATCTACTCTCACGGAACATGCATGAGAATATTAATTTATTGATCTGCTGGTCCACCTTTGTTGGTACACTTCAGTGCTTCAGCATAAAACAATCCGGAATTCTCTTGATTATATTCCTTCAAGTCTGCCACCGCCATTAAAAATCCTCGATCCCTATGACACCACAATTCGCCGTTTTGTGCAACACCTTATTCCAAGTAAGAGATTAAGTTCTCACGGTAGGAAACACGCGTTGCTGCCTCCATATTCGGCGCAGAAGATGGACGTTGGTAACAAGCTGTCAGCCTAGACGGCGTCGCAACCAAGGAGACTGTAATCTTTACCCTTATTCTACTGGGCACCAAATGTCGCTTCGCTGCAGACAATCTCTCCCTCCCACCGGTTCCAAGCTACTATTAACCCCCCCCCCCCCATGGTCACTAATTTTGTAATGGGGTTTACTCGGAGACAGTCCCTATCGAGCACTAAACTGGCACTTGTGACAATGACATCAGCGGGAATTGCTGAGAGTGGTGCTGAGAACCTTTCACCTCATATCAATGGCAAAGATCGTCACCCTCATCATCTTCTGAAGTCAGGCTTTTTTGGCAAACAGATCTAGCACCTGAGGAGCCTATTAGCTTACACAGGCTTGCCCCAGCCAGACTGAACTTTAATATTTTCACACATCTTCCATCACCCCTCCTTCTTTGCAGATAATTATCTAAAACTGTCTTTGTTAAAAAGCTTTCCTCCAGCTTTTTGACATATTCAGTAAACAGTCTGGGTCTGAAATTAATTCGAAACATATCAACTACATGAAATAAATTACTTCTGTAACCCGAACACAAGAACGAGCAGCGAGTACAACGTCGAAAAGTAGTTAAAAAAAACTTGGCGTTGTCTGATTTCTAAAACAAGTTCTCAAAATTCAGAAATAAATTTTATGTAGCCTATATAAGGGTACAAGAAGTTTTGGCACGCAAGTTGCGTGTACGAAATTTTCATGATAATAATATATCTCGTACTTAATGCAAATTTGTCCTCGTAAATGCCATTAAAGTGTAAGGGTGTGGAGGTACAGCGCCACTCTTTCTTAGCCTCAACGTTGACAATAAGTGAGTGGTCTGCCTTAGGCCCCGGCCGCCTTAACCGACGAATGGATATGCCCTAGAGCCGGCCTGGACTTTTCAAAGCAGAGAAAAATCTATTGCCCTTGCCGGGATAAGAAATCCGGGTCGTCCACCTCACAGCGTTGTGATTAAACAGATTACGCTACTCCGCTTCACATTTCGTAATCATTTAAGATATAGTAGAAAAACTGGTTCAAGCGTCCATGTAAATCACACCTTCTAATAAATCAATACAAACCAGCAGGCTTCAAAGAATATTTATTGTCTATTTCCCATACGACTTTCTATTTTTTTCATTATAACCAACAAATGCACAATTAATATAATAAAAGCATATATCACAGCAGCCTCTTTGTGTAATCTATACCCCTACATGTTTCGACATTTTCGTATCATCATTAGGGAGTTTACAACCAATGCCTTGTTAAGTTACATGCTTTATTTAATTGCAGCTGTTAAAAATACACTTTATAAAATTAAGATGTTTCACCTCAAGCTTATATAAATCCCCAGATTGTAGCTGTTGAAATTATTAAAATTTTAAAATACTGTCGTTTTTACAATAAAATAGTTATTCTATTTTTTTCTCTTCGGTGTTACAATCTCTCGTGCAATCAACATATGTCTGAGGCTGCATATAAAATCTGCTATAAATATGGACGTTATTATACGGATGTATAGATATTATATCGTGGATATTTTGAATATACTCAATGATGGGTTTACTCCTTTGTTGATGTTACTATTGTGCTGGTCTGACGTGTACTGAGCCGTACTGGGTGTCCGGTTGTGTGACGTGTAGTTTCGGTATGTTGACTAGAGCGTATAGTGGGTTGAGTTCATTGGTATTCTGCTCATCGATCAATAAGTTCTGTTGTTGTAGCATTTGCATGTAGCATCACTCCCAACAGTTCATTAACTTTCTTTCATTACGTGTTTTTAATAATTGCCTGGTATGTTCCGGATTTCGATATTCGTGTCTATTATTCAGAATGTGTAATGCGTACACCGAGATAGGGTTGTTTGTTTTCGTATACATCTTGTATGTTCACGGTGTCTTATTTCTATTAATCTTCCAGTCTGGCCAACATACGATTTGCTACATGTTTTGCATTATAATTTATATAGTCCACTAGAGTTAAATTCGTTTTATGGTGTTCTATCGCATAATTGGTTGTATATGATATTAAATGTTCGATGCTACGTTTAAGTCGGTACTTTTGAACAGGTTGGTAACTTTGTGTATGAGTAGACTGTAATACGCAAATGTAATCAACTTCTTTCTTTGTGTTTTTGTGGGAGTATTTTCTGTTCTTTTGTGTCTTGATTGTCCATTTGTTCTTCAAATTTTGGATAGTCTGTAATGGGAAACCATTATTTCTAGCTATGGTGCAGATAGTGTTACATTCTTGTTTTCTTGCTTGTTCTGTGATTAGTGTAGAGAGCATTCTGTTTATGTAGAAGTTATATGCTGCGAGTCTATGTTCTAACGGATGGTTAGATGTGAAATGTACAGTAGCGTCTGTGTGGGTTTTCTGTAAATTCCTAGTTGCAGGTTGTTGTTGTTTCTGCGTATTGATAGATCTAGATAGTTAATGTTTTTGTTTTCTTCTTCTGTTAGTTCGAATTCTAAATATTTGTGTATATTATTCATGTACTTGGTGACTGAAACTTCACTAATTTTATTTTGGTCAAATATGATTACGTCATCTACATTTCTTCTATAATATGTTATTTCACCATTTTCTATCCAATGTTTGATTATTATTTCTTGGTTGGTTATTTGTTGGTTATAATAAAAAATAATAAAAGACGTACGGTACAGACATTAAAATAAATTCCCCTACGATATTTTACCAGATATTTTATGTTAAATTATGGTGACGGAAAGACGGACTCCATGCCCTATCAACGAAACGTTTTACCCCTTTTTAATATAAATAATGCAGTGGAATATCGATCTCGTCATTCTTAAACACGGTAGAAGGAAATTTTAATGCCAGCTTATCAGTTGTTTGGGCTTCTTTCCAGTTAATATACTGTCAAAGCAGAAAATTTCCGCAAAAAGGAACCTAATCCAAGCGTCCTGGAAGAACATGCCCGAACCAACATTTGTGTCTGCCATGAACAGTTTGATATTCTCGGGGCCTAGATGTTGTAAATGCGTCGGTCAAAATTAAACGGTTCACTTGCCGCATGCCAGTGTTTACAGCAGCCCTTAGCTTTTGTTCGGATAATCCAGCGTCTAAGGTCACCCCGTTCACTATAAACCACAATGCAATCGCCGTAAAATCTGTAATAATCTGTAAAGCTGCTCCTATACGAGACGCCTCTGAGGGTGAAAAGTGCAGCTGGTTACATTTATCATGATAAGTTTTGCATTCGAAACGATCTCTAGTAGGAAGACAGAATTCGTCTATCGTTTATTAAAAAGTAAAAGTAGGTTGTAAAAGAGTTTGCCTATGCATGAACGTCTGAACTGAATATTGTGTTTTCCCAGCACCAATGCTACAATACCGTACTCGATTTTTCATGTGCGTAACTGGAGTGAAATTATGTGTTCAACCCGACGCTAGGTTCCCCGAGTCTGTAATGTCTGAACAAATAAGATAACATCCGTGCTTTCTTTATACTGACAGTTACACAACCCAATAGATTCACAGCAGGAAAATCTAGCTTTAAGTCGCTATATCTCTGTCGCAACAGAGAAAGAATTAACATTTTTAACGAATATCCTATCGAAGAGGAGCTGACTCGCACTAGCAGAGTTTTTCGATTTTAAAGGAACTTCTACGTCCTGCGGAGAATTCGCATATTCGTGCAATTTAACCCTTTAAGGCCTCATGGTTATTATATATACCATCAAGGATTAACAATAAGCTATCTTCACTTTTCCATGGAAAAGGTAATATTCACACTATAACCTACCACTATAGGACACACGGATAGAAGACAGATAGATAGACAGGTATAGCTCACTCTTCCTCTAACATCGCCGCTTGTGGAGGTGGGTGCTTAACGTCAAGCCCTGGTCGCTTTACCCCCTGGAATGACCTGGTACCCATCGTACAGGAGGCTGGGTGGTCCCCAGGGCCTGTCTGAACAAGTGCGGAAAATCTCGCCCCCACCGGGATTGGATCCCCGTCCAAATTGTTGCGAGTTGCTATACCGACTACGCTATTCCGGTCCGGCACTTTTCCACATACGAGTAGTGTGTTGTATGTTTCGTATGTTTCTCTCAATAAATACCTTTTTCCCACTGTAACAAATTTACTTGTTGGATTTTCTAATGGAAACAATGTGTTCTCTGTGAGAAATGTACTGAATCTTTGTGTATACAGATATATACGTACACACACACACACACACACACATCGTATATAAACAAACGCGCATGCACACACAGAGAGGGACACACCCACATATATATAATTTTAGTCTTCAAAGTGTGAATTTCTGTATAGCCTCCATTTGTAGGCGGCAGTGACTGTAAATGCGACTGACTCCATTCACCTGCTCACGCTCAATTTTAAATTTTAACGGACGTGTCTGTGGTCTCCCCGTTATGTGCCACCTGTTGTACGGTTGACTGCAAGGCAGTTCGCCTATAGTCCCACACACAGCAGTAAAAGGATTCATGTTACAATCAAATGGAAACATGAAACGACACGAGGGCTGTCCCAACACGCTACTGGAAATCAGAGGTGTTCAAATTAAATACGAGAAGTTTAACCCTTTGAAGCAGTACATTTAGTACCATAATATTTAAAAATTTAGCTCAGTCCTAATAGAAAAAAGCCCGTGTATCCACTACGCAGACCTACCGCTGTTGTTTCTTAGAATTCTACAAATTCCTTGTGCATAGTATAAAAAATCTTATATTTATACAATTTTCTCTGTATTATGCATTAGTACTAGAATCGTGCGTCATATAAGCTGCGCATAGATTGAATGATTGAATCAGTTTTCTAAATCTGTAGACCAGCCTACACGCCGTAATTGGTACGCTATACGTACGACTGGCTAACGTGTTTTCCAGCTCGACTGACAAACACATCCTCTTAAATAACGAAGTTCTTAAGACATTAAACGAAAAGTTTCCAACTGCAAAAGTTGTGCTGTTGAATAGGATGGAGAAATTACGGCAGAGAGTAGAAAATGGTCTAAAAAGAGACAGTTGTGGCCTAATTTCAAGGTACTGTCCGGGGCGCTCGCTGATGAGACTAAAGAAAACACTTCAAACACGACTGCCCGTAAAATATCCTAAATGTTAATCTACAGCCTTAAAGCTAGAGCGTTCACTTTGCTGTCTAAACAGATATTACGTTTCAATGTGATGAAAGTTCCACAAATAATTAAATTTACAGTAGGCCTAGGTCTGTGTTGGAAATATCAATAGATGCAATGTTGTACAACTATAAATCCCACAAAATTAAGTGTCCCACAGTGTAATTCTCAGTAGATACGGAGTAAGCTTGTGCCACTAAATTAATAGCAAGTACGAGTATTATCTTGGTCGCGTCTTCACCTGAGACGACGTCCCTCAGAAACATTTTAAAATTCATTGTCACTGAAAAAAGACCGATTTCTGAGAATGCTTAATGGCTTATTTGCGTGTCACGTCACACAAGTAGTGAGAGGAAATGTCGTCAGTATTAGAATGTTAACATCTCCGCACAGGTAAACGCAGGGATCTAAAATCCTTGCCTTTAAGTGCACAGACACTAAAACTCGAAAAGTAAATTTTATTTGCAGGCACAAGGGCCTACTGGCATATTCCATACAAATCAATAAACATAACACTTCACAAATTTCAACGACATTTAGTACTTACGACCTGCAATGTACCTTTTCAAACAACTGTGATTGTGAGCCGCTTAAGTACATCAGTTTTCTCAACAGAAACAGATGACCAGCGATTATATCTTCATTGTCTGATTGTAACACAACCTCATACTGTAAAATATTAACTGAAATAGGTAAAGCAGACAAATTTATTCTTCAAACGTTACTAAAATGACGCCCGTTAGCGTACGAACAACTGTAAAGGCCTGAACACGCCCTGAGGGTTCCAGGACTTTGAGGCACATGAAGGTGGTAAGGTTGTGAACCGTACGCACCGGCCGCCTTTACCCCCAGAAAATATTCCTAGTGCTCATTTTTGTTAGAGTCAAGAGTCGACCCCAGTGCCAGAGTGCGGCCGGAAAGATTATGTCAATGTAAAATTTTAAAGACACTATCGGGAATCGAACCCTCGACCTTCCAACTTGTAATTCAATACCTCAACCAATTGCGACACCGTTTACAAACCACTGCACTGCGCAAAATACAGAATAAAACAACAGTTGACCAGCCGTCAAACAACCATACGCCGTACTGAAGTACTTTCAATCAATTATCTCACCAATGAAAACACATACTTAAACAAAGATGTAGGTCACACCGACCACTTGCTTGGTCAGAGCACGTCATCAACAATAAAACTAGACATGTATATCGTCCTGTCAACCGGTTAATGGTACAGAAAAGCGACCGACTGTTTCGTGTCGTGATCCATTTGCTCCGTCACCGGCAAGCGGCGAAATAAGTATATGATTCAGCTGGAAGACGATCGGCGGGAAGATAACCCACATTCCGTCCCTCATGCTCCAGTGAATGATATGTCTAGAATATCAACTCGCAAAAATGCAACATGTCCGCTCTTTGAACTGCCTACAGTCAATAAGAGGAGTATGCTACAAGCCGAAAGGTCGCGGGTTCGATTCCCGATGGGGTCATTGGGATTGTTCATTGACATATTCCTTCCGGTCGCACTATGACCCTGGGGTCGACTTAGCCTCTAGCAGAAATTAGTACCGGCGGTATCTCCTGTGGCGGGGGGGAGGGGGTAGTGGTGGCGGTAAAGCATGCCGGTGGGTACAGCTCAAAACCTAACCACCTTCATGTGCTTGTGGTTTAGAAATTCTGTAAGCCTCAACCTCCTACAGCTACAAGGACCTGCCAGCTTTTCACAATCAATATAACACTGAAGACGTACGAACTTTAGAGGCAGAAGCAACATGTAATTTGGGATTCCGATATGATGTACGGAACCACATACAAGAAAAATACTGTATGCGATTTCATGTTGGTGCAGGTCTTTGTGAACTGCAAAATAACGACTTTGCAACAGTGCGAAAAAAAAACTTATTTTCTTTTGTCGTTGATGGCGGCAACTAATGAAGCACTGCAGCTAAGTAAGTTAAATCTAAAAATCGGATGGATTATGAACATGTCTCCACATTAACACGTTACAATGTTTACGCAAATATTCATAAGTCTGCAGATGGTGCGAATATCTTATATAATTCCCAACAATTCTAACGTCAACAGAACCTGAACCTAAGCAATATTTTTTTCATGGACACAATCAAAACAACAATAGTAACAGTAAATCTGTAGAATCAGAAGTCTAGGCAAGGACTTTATGGAGTTTTTTCGCGTAACTCCTTATTCCTTACCGTTGCGGCTGATTGCCATACAAGCCGGTAAAACTTCAGATACCGTATATCTGATTTGAGCATTCTTGTAGGCACGTCGGCTGCAGACCTCACCTAATAACCCAATTCCTCGTATTATCCTCCAGCGCTAAAGAGTTACAAAAGAAAGGTTGCTATCGAGAACAGAAATGAACCAGAAAGTTACTCGTAATCTTAATTTTGTACATCCCGCTGTGACAGCAAATAAATTATATTAGAATAAGACCGTCAATCATAAACAAAAGTCTTAGTTATCATTACTAATATTTCTACATGTTTCGCCAGGAATTTACCAAAATCAGGTAACAGAAAACACAGAAATACTCAGAAGGCTAAATTGGAAACGTCAGTTCTAGAAATGGGAATGAGATGGCTTATTCGCAATGAACATAGGATTTCTTTAAGCTGTTGTATATTCATATGAAGTTATGAATAAACAAATATACTTAATAAATATGAATATATCAAATGAATGTGAATATGAGTATGAATATGAATATATATGAATATCAAATGAGTGTGAATATTAATATGAATACATTACTATATTAAAACAAAAATCTGTACGTAATCCTACTGTCATTGTGAAAATGAGATCTCATTCCTATTTCTAGAACTCATTTAACCTTCCAAATATTTTTTACTTTATGCTACTTGATAATGGACATTTCTAGCCGAAACACATTGCAATAAATATTAATAATCATAATAATAAATTTTAGTTGTGATTGACGGTTTTATTAAAATGTAATTTAGATATCTTGAAACTGCCCACAACAAATCGAACACTGGTACTGCGAAGAAGGTAAAATATTCGACCTAAACACAGGTTTAATGTATTGTGGGTTTGGTGCTCACTTTCAGCCACCAGGCAATGTAGACAATGACAGCCTTCACACAAGATCGAACACGGACTAAATGTACGTAAGAACTCAGTTTTAGGGTCGGTAACTGCACCGTCGGTGTAAAACGCAACCAAGTTCCATTGGATAAACTTTGAGAGGGCCGTGGTATTGCAATCCGCAGCAGCAACGTGCACACTAACCAGGCATGTTCTGTCGTCGTGGGTGTTGGTCTATCCACCTTTTTCTTGGTCGACCCACAACTTATCTGCCGGTGTGAGTGCACTGACACACTAATTTGGGAGTATAGTGTTCATTCTTAATAAATGTTATCTCCACCTGCATATATAAACCACAATAATTTAATTAATCTAGTTACATCAACTATTTCTTCGTTAGTTTTGGGGATGCGGTATCTTAAAAAAAGACTTCGCCTAAACAGCGCACCGGACACCGGATGGCTAGACCTTAGTCACTTTACTGCACTAAGGCCAAGATATAGAGGCTGAGGGTGCTCGAGGATTCCCCCTCTCTGCCCACTGTTGTATTCGTTTCAACCCAAGCTACCCCAAGTCTAACAGCCCTCAGCTCTTTCAGGTATCGAAAATCACCACCATCAACATTCGTGTAAACAGAATGATTGAAAACTAGAGGGGAACACAGCGAAGTATGTTGGAGGATGAAGCGAAAGTATCCGAGGGAGATCTTGAGGTATATCATCCATGAGACTACTTTGTATGACCACAGTGTAGGTTACTAGTATTGCACAGTAATTCAATGCAATCCAAACTGGAACACATGCTTCCGTGTATGTTATAAGAACAAAGGTTACAACAGAGGCACTCCTGGCTTGCAATCCGTCGGATTGAATACAAGGTATTACATCAAACCTTACTATGCCATCAACTGTCCACAGTGACAGAGATGTAAGGCACGGTTGCAAGGGAATTAAACTGCAAGCTTTATAAATAAGGAGAATACACGCGATAGGAACACTAACAAGATCGGTCACCGTCGTGAGGATAAGTTCGGTCAACCGTCGTAAGGATATAGACAAGGTGTTGGCGAGTAACCCGTTCTGCATGTCTAAGTTGGTGGCTCGTTGCACTCAAAAAGAAATTGCAAGTGCTTGCGGAATTTGATCGAATAGACATACTCGGGACGACAGTATCAAACTATTGACGCAAAATTAAGGAAACGTTAATTTTCGAAGACCTACAACCTGCAATAAACCTACTCAGTCCGCCCCGGCTGACAGCATTCCAGCATTTCTATTTAAAGCACAGTTTGAAATTGCTTTAAAAAAATCTCTATCTGCCGGTAGATATTAATTTCTTTTAAAATTACTGGACAGGATCTGAACAAAGCACGAAGCTGGACATTTCACCGACAATAAGAACATAGAATGGGTTTTTAATATGAGGTACTATTTTGATTGCTCTATCTCTTTAAAAATAGAGACTTTTTTGGTTGAATTAGGTTTCACTTCTGTCAAAAACTCCGTCTTCAGAAAAATCCTTAAGAAAGCCGTAGTCTAACCAAGAATTAAAAAAAAAAAAAAAACAGGACACGAAAAGCGGTGAAATGGGTAACGGAGGAGGACTCTTCTGAAAAGGCGTGCGTTTCTAATAATGTTAAAAGAGTATATGGAGAAGAGTTAAGGGCCTAGGAAGAAATCACTCTGTTACATATCATGTAAAACAAATGGTTATTTTTAATTAGCTTTGTGTCTTACTTTGCTCACTTTGTTTCATGTAGCAGTTCCAACCTTCTGAAAAACTGACAGAAACTTTCAAAACTATTTAAAGCGTCGCTGTTTGTCTATTTTTCGTCGACGCTCCCGGGAGAAACAGATCTAGGCTTATATTACTGTAATTTGACGTCACAGACACGCATGCCATTATTTAAACGATTTCTAATATAAAGAGATCAGTGATTACTACCATGGTATTAATACTGCTGTCATCTCAAGGAATACATGGGCTGACCGGAAAGTATCAGTCAGTAGCATCCTACCAGCCCTGGTCAATCCCCCTAATGTATAAAATAAGGTGATCGTAGTTTGGTCCAAGAGTGGTCTAAGTGTGAAAGAAACTAATTAGTGCAAGATTGTCCTACGTAAGGTACAGACACTAAACTTTCATTACTCTACATTATTCAAAAGGATCGGCTTTCGACTTTTTTCCTACGTATTTTATCAGGGTGGCAGCCGCAGTCCAGTTTGGAATTGCGGTCTCTCCGTTGCCCTCCCTACGCCCCGCCCTCTTCAGGGGTCTGTGCAAGAAGGTCCTAAGTACAGTCCAGGCACTACTCTTTCTTTAGCTACTAAAAGTTATATTATTAAAAAGGATTGGCTTTCGACATTTATCCGTGTTATTTTATCAGGGTGGAAGCCGCCGTCCAGTTTGGTATCGCGGTTCCTCCGCTGCCCTCCCTACGCCCCGGTCCGTCCGGGGTTCCATGCAAGAAGGT
>Ga0131853_10007102_pt1 | contig 20227 bp, 9 predicted proteins | sample TergutLab28metaG_FD_92764 | JGI IMG/M metagenome (GOLD analysis project Ga0131853, IMG submission 92764) | Labiotermes labralis P1 segment gut microbial communities from Petit-Saut dam, French Guiana - Lab288 P1 (version 2) (version 2) | ecosystem: Host-associated > Arthropoda: Insects >... | reverse complement strand
TTGGACCGTGCATCATTGTGATAACTGAAGAATAAAAACCAACTAGATGCCACTTGTTATTTTATTGTACTTCTTATAGGCTCAACATGTTTCGGGCACTACTATGCCCATCATCAGGAGCTCACGACTATAATGTTCATTACCACATTGGTCGTTTCATTCTTGGTTTGCTGTAGGTTGGAGGTTAGGTGCGGGTAGCCTGGAGTAGACTAAATTCCTCTCCCATTTCAACCTTACTTAATTTAACCATCCTAATAACATTTTGTACAATACATATTATCAAGCTCCTCGTCACGTAATTTTCTTTATCCTCGTCCTAATTCCTGTCTCCTAATATCCAAATATTATCAAAAACACAATGATATCAAACACCACTCTTTGTCAATATCTCAGGAGAAAGACCTAGTTTCACACCCGTACCAAAGAACAGGCAGGTTTTGTCTTTACGATTTCAAACAGAATATAAGGATATGAAATATTTTGAACTAAATAAGAGCAGTTATCCTGCCCTCACTTTCTTCTTGAATGTAATTTTGATCTAATACTGCTGATGCAAATATTTGAAATTTGCCTTAACATTGGGTTAAAGATATCGGTACTTTTTTTGTGTTACTTCGCTTTTAGGCACGTTCGCAAAACTGCTAAGAGCGACTAGTAGCTTGGTCATGTATTTCTCTCTACATGGAACAATTCTTCTCCCACTAGACGGATTTTCATGAAAACTCCTATCGGAATATCTTTCCAAAATCTGTCGAGGATATTCAAGTTTCATTTAAAATCTGACATAATAATGGGTACTTTATATGAAAACCTAATTACATTTAATGTTATGTCTCGACGATTTTTTTTTCAGAGTTAGAAATATTTCATACAAAATTTCTAAGAGAATATCACAGTATTCTCTTCATGTTCAACACTTTTTTCCGAAATTCCCGTCTTTTTGACACAATGAGGAAAAATATGGTAAAACCAGACAGGCCACATGATAATATAGGATAATACGGTACACAAAAATGATGCAAACCGGCTAACTAAGACAATAAATACACACTACTAGTTTTAAACAGCAGTAAGAAATGTTTGTAGCTGGATAACAATGCATTGTCATGGCAATAGTGAACACTCTATTACTGACAGCTACATTTAGGTCAACAACAATAAAAGGAGACGGTATTGTTACGTGTACATGGCAATAATGATAAAGAGAAGGCGTCACAACGCAACTTTGTACGTACATTATATTGTCAATATCCTGGTGACGAAACATAACAAAACACTCAATATTCCGTTCGTTCATTTTTCGTCCAACCCCCATACTAACACGTGTCACAATAAATTACCGAAGTTGATTTATAGGAATAAAGGTTTTAGGGAGACAACATGATTCATGGTTTAAATCACAGTACAAGAATAGTTGCTAGTAACTCGGGCAAATGGAATGAGATGTTATAGTCTGCTTTGAGGTGAAACAAATTGCTGTGCCCAATGCTTGGACTTGGCATCTCATTTCAACATCACAGTGCATTTGATATGAAAAATAAACTAAGAATTCGTAGCCGAATGTTAGTAAAATCCCTCAGTTAACGAAGAAGTTAATTGTAAAAGTAAAGTGCACCCTTGTACAGGCACTGAGGCTCTGTACAGGCCCATAGAGGGAGTACAGGTATAGCTCTACTCTTTCCTGACCACGGCACTAGAAGAGAGTGAGGGGTCAGCTTCACGTCTCGGCCGCTTTTTACCCCCGGGAAAGACCCGGTACCCATTGTACAGGAGACTGGGTGGGCCCCAGGGCCGGTCTGGACATGTTCGGAAAATCTCGCTCCTACCGGAGTTCCATCCCCGGACCGTCCAGCCCGTAGCCAGTCGCTATACCAACTGAGCTACCGGGCCCACTGAGGAAGAAGGCGTTGTCAGATTTTTCACACTGTAACACGATATATCTTGGCTAGCACCTGGCACAGAAATGGCTAACAAACACCGTTTACAGCACTCACAACAGCACGCATACTCAGAAGTAAACTGAGTAAATATCTATCTACAATTTGTATAAGCATCATACTTCCTATCAAAATGAAACTGATGTCGTTGTGGTTGAACTGCAAATTGCCTGAGGATATCCTCAGCCGTACTTTCCCTCAAAGTGTAAAGACCAAAGCCTATAAATCTTTAATGTTGCCTGGTGTTTTTTCTTCGTGGAGCAACTATGCTTAAGGAAATATACAGATTTAAGGTATGGGTGTAAAAATTATCCAGAGATCTAAGAACCATCTCAAAATTCTAGGCGGCGCCAGAAAGCTGTCATAAGGCAAGAGCTTTTCGGAGGACCCACGAAATATTCAGTGTGAAAGTAAACAATTTTATTCGTTATGGCGACGAGACGTCCGGAATTTTCTCATCTCCTACTATGAAGGCACTTAAAAACAAAGACATAACAGGAATATTAGAACTTGGAAGGGGAGTCAGTAACATGGTAGTGTTATATAACGTAATTAATGCTTTGTAAACTGTGACGTCAGCTAACCTGAACAGAAGTACAAAATTAATAATGATAATTTTAGTCGAAAGATACAGGCTATGAGCATCAATGGTGGTACGTACTGGATTCAACTGGCTCAATTTAGTGTCAGGTGTCTTGGGTTATGTAGGTCACGACGGCATAGAAAGAGGTGTATTTCTTGCCCATCTGAGCAATCATCATCTGAAGAAGAGTTCTTTCGTAAATTGAATTACTGCCGCGCCTAGCCAGACGCGAAGGTGAACACCTACCATCTTCAGGGGAAAGGAAGCATATCCTTCCGAAATGTCCGTAACCATCAAAATATGCCTGCTCTATCAAACACAAAGATTATAATTCTTTATATAATCCACTTATCTCTTTTGCGACGTAAAACATGACAACAGGATGTCTTAACCCTTCATGTTATTATATGTAAAAATGCTTTAACTTTCCAAAACTCCTTATTCTGCCCACACAGTCTGTTTAGGTGTTGTTTGTATTTCTCACAACAAACAGGGATAATTTTTTAAGCAACATTAACCGCCTGATCTTTGTAACAGAAAAGGACAGTGTTCTCTGTGAGGAATAAACTGAACATGTGAGTAAACTAGACAGATTTCAGGCTTCAAACGGGTTAAAAATAAAGTCCATAGGGAACATAACCGATGACAATATACTTTCTGAAATACAATGAAACGTTCCTGTACCAGAATCGCCAGGAACCGCAATTTTTTCCTCAGCAGGCAGGTTCCTTTTCGTGCAGGTACATGAAGTCTTAATCCTCGGTATTCAACATTCTGCGGACTGTAAAGGTTTTCCGTTAAAGACAGGTTTCTGTTACGCCCATATTCCTTTTAATGCAAGTTTCACTGCTTATACAACGAATGTTGGACTTAAAAGCAGTATTTCTTTCGTGAAGTATCTGTCCTTCAATTTGTACTTGACACAGCAATTTGCTGGCGCTTTAGAATTCTAATTACTATGTATGAAATATCGGCCACATTATTTTCATCTTGTTTGAATACTTAACAAGGCTGATGACTGTAGCCGGACCTTGCGCTGTGTTTCCTAAACAGAAGAGTTCGTATGTCACTGCAATCTGTCACCTGTCACAACAAGTATTCCCTTCCGTGGAGACAACGGATATTCTGAGCCGGTTGTTATGTTGCGCTCAGGCAGCAGTAAGGCCAGGGTCACAGAGTGCTCGTTTCACATACCACAGTAACAGACACCGTCCCATTCTGTAACGCTGTTCTTTAGAATTGGCCATCCAGATGTCTCTGAAGTCAGCTAGAATTATTGGCGTCTACCTTGCTCCTTTCGCATGCAGCAACGTTTGTACTGTTCCACAGCCCTGTTTCGCCGGTTTGGTTAGGGTACAGAATTAATCTCGAATCTCCAGGAAGGACAAAATTAGGAATGCCGTTATTAAACAAAAAATGAATGTAGCAAGGTCTCTTTTAGACGATATTAAAACCAACTTCAATGGTATGGACATGTTCAAAGAATGGAAGAGGAGAGATTACCAAAAGAAGTTATGAAATGGAGCCCACCAGGAAGAAGAAAACGAGGTAGACCTAAACTAACCTGGACAGAAGAGATTAGAGGAATGATGGGAAAAAAGGGATTAATGGTAGAAGACTGGAATGACAGAAGCAAATGGAGGAAGAAGATAATATAATTGTCAAATGGGGGCAGGAAGATGTTGAAACATTGTACAGCCTGCTAAATAAATAAATAAATGCAGAATTAATCTCTGCATAAACTGTGCCATGCCTACAATGTGTCTGGATATTAAAGACATAATTTCATTTTCTTACAAATAATACCAAAATGATTACGTGAATAAGAAACGGTTCGCTGAACATATAAACTACCTACCTACCTGTCTAACTAACTAGCTAAACTGACTCCACTGAATAGAGTCCTCCTTGAGAAGCTAACAGTTCTTTAGCTCGTCAAGGAATTCTCCGCATTTTATGGAACACGGAAATTTATTACCGTCTTTACGATACCCGACCAATTGTCCCTATCCTGAGCCAAATTAATCCAGTCCACCTCCTCCCAGACAATTTACGTTACGTTTCAATATTTACTTCCCATTCACGCCCTTTTCATCCAAGGGGTATCTTTCTCTCAGGTATTCCTACGTAAACCTTTATGCACCTCTCCTCTCCCCCATACTTGCCACATGCATCTTCCATCTCATTCTTCTTGTTTTGATAACCCGAGAAGTAAACTTGGTAATAAGGACAAGTTTCAGGACAGAACTCTTTATTTGTTTACGTAATATGGTGTGTGGTTTGAGAACGAGCTCTGGGTCTCTGTTCCCCTTTCATTTACTCAGCAAAGTTGAGTCCCGAACTGTACTTCGTACCTGCATTTCCAGCATACCCGCTATTTGCAATCTACGCTTGACACTGCCCATTCCCCGGTGCAGCAATTTACAGGAAACACAAAAAAATATTCTGAACATTTTGTAGCGGTTCTTATAAAGTTTCGGTTCTCTGGTAACGTCCCCCTGTCACCACCCCTATAATGTGTCAAGACAGTTCTTCTCGGAGGCCATTTTTTGGAAGTTAACAATCTCGACATTGTCCTACAAATCTATCGTCCTGTTATTTTCGTACTGCTACGCACACACACACACACACACAGACACACACACACAGACACACACACTCCGTGCCCTATTTTGCATAAATGTTGTAATTAATATTCATATTTCTTTGGTTAATTCCACCGCGTTTTTTACAAACCTGAATGACTTAAAACTCCGAAATCCCATTTACACAAATATTATGTTGACACTAAAATATCGGGTAATTTTCATAACTGATACCTATTGTGACTACATGTTTCGGCTTGCAAATAGTTCTTAACTAGCAGAAACGTGTATTTGTATAATATATAATTAACAGAATATAATCTTATATTGTACAGTACATGTAAATACAATATTTATGTAAACACAATTTATGATTTTGACATTTGTAAGAACTGGCATCATTAGAACAATGATGTAAATAACCAACAAGATGCAACAATTTTCGTTTATTGAGTTTTTTATTGATCTATTTCAATCAGCTCTACATGTTTCGGGCGACAAACTCGCCCATCCTCAGGAGCACTTTTTGACTGTATATACAGCTTTTGGTACAATCCACCGATATTGCTGTCGACCGGTGACAATTCTTGTCACCGGTCGGCACCGATATCGGTGCATTGTACCAAAGCTGTATATACAGTCAAAAGTGCTCCAGAAGATGGACGAGTTTGTCGCCGGAAACATGTGGCGCTGATTCAAATAGATCAATAAAAAGATCAATAAAAGAAAATTGTTGCATTTTGTTGGTTGTTTACAATATATGGTTTTTAATCACTCCTACTTTTGTTCTTTCCGCTGTCCCATTTTTAAATAGTTGGCCATATTGTAGGGCGGCTTTAGGGTTACCAGAGTGCGGGCGGCTGACCCCAGAATAACCTTAAATTACCCGGCCACACCATAAAAGTAGGAATGTGTTAAACAAAAGTGCGTGGAAAAGGCACATACGAATGAGTCATTTGACGCTATAAAGGAAACACACTGAATGGTGTACAATAAAGCACCTTGTGTTCCTAGAATAGGGTCTTATGCAAAGCATTCTGCTGCCGTTTCCAGATATACGAACTTAACATTTCAAACACTGTAAATTAAAATATTATGTTGCACGCCTCTTGGCCGATGGTTCTTGCAAGATAATCTTAACATTATGCTCATTCTACGTATCTCGTTGATCATTACGACATGCCAAATTCAGGGCTTCTGGAATGTAAACCCATGAGTTTAGGCAAATGGTTTCCGAAATGTCGAAGGATTGTTGTTTTCAATAGTTAATCTGTTCAGGTTCACCTGGACTGCTGGACTGACTGACTGACAACCGCAATACGATTCTTCGAAACGCTGGAATCCACTCACCAAATGGCACGGTGTCACATTTCAGTAGACAGTCCCTAGCAACAGCGTTGTGAGAACTTAATTTCTCGTATAGTTCTACATGTGTGAACGCGCGCGGTCGAGAGCGCCCTGAAGTACGGCACATTTCACACAGTAAATATTAAGAGTGTTGAGGCGAAAGCATTGAAGGCATCAGAGGGAGAAGATGCATGGTTTCACATATTCTTAAACGCGGCATTAGGCGGAGGTGGGTGACGAGCTACACGTCCCGTCTGCTTTAACCCTACAGAAAGTCCCCGGTAACTCCGAACCGGAAGCTGGTTGTACTCCATTCTCGACCTGTACATCTTTCGCTAACTAACTAACTAATTAACTATCCATCTACCTATATGTCTAATTTCCTGTAACAAGAGCCCTTCTTCAGAAACAAGTACTGATTTAGTCAAGAAATTCTGTACTCTCCGTGGAATGTCAAGTTTCATTACCTTGTTCTCAAGATAACTACACTTTGCGGCGTCCTGAGCCGGATCAATACAGTGCACGGCCTCAACGTATTTGTGAAAGATCCGTTTTAATATTATCTTCCCATGTAAGCCTGGGTCTTCCAAACGGTCTCTTTGTCCAAAATTTCCCCACCAAAACCCTGAAGGCACATCTACTCTTCCCCATACGAGACACATGTTCCACCCATCTCATTTTCCGGAATGTTTCTACCGGAATAATATTTGGTGAGGAGTACAGATCATTAAGCTTCTCATCGTGCAGTCTCCACCAGTCCCAAATATCGTACTCAGTACCCTGTTCTCGAACTCCCTTATTCTATGTTACTCGCTCAACGTGACAGCAAGTTTCACATCCATACAAAAAATGTTATGAAATGTACATCATTCACAATTTCAAATGCACACTTTCCCATTAAATTCTAAAGTTCCTTCAGATGAGGCGTACGCAAGCTCTGTCTCAGAAATCTGTACGCAGTTGGTAATAGTAGTGAAGACAGAGCCATCAAAGACAGTAGGTTTGTGTTGGGTTACCTCAAGGATGTTGACGGTTGACGGTGCGTCATTTCAGAACACATACAAGAATGCCAGCGATATGAAAATTCATATGCTCACGACTGCACAAGTCTATGTGTAGTAACTTCCAACCCTCAACCCAAAACACGCACAAAACTTAATATATTGCTAAATAGTGAACGTCAGCACAACTGTTTTATTACACAAAGTAACTACATAGGGTACATGTTTCGACTACTAATCATTCATCTTCAGGCCTATTTTAATCGGTTTATTCACAAGATGCTATGCACACATTGGGATCCCAGCGTGTTTACACCAATGGTATACATAAATCTAGATAATTTGCCTCGAATTGTGTGATGTGCAAATTGTGTAATTACATAGTTAAAATACATTAAAAAGTCTTTAAAAACGGTATTTGGTGTTTACAAGTTAACAAACACAAGTCCCGTTATTATCTGGTTTTTTTTGGAGTTAAGGGATATTGTTTATTACTGACGTCGGAGTAAATCATTTGTTTATGTTGCTCCGTAGCAGTGTGCGTGTTATCGTATGACCTCGCACGATTAAAACCGTCTTGTAGAATTCTAGAGGGTATTGTCTGTTAGGCTCGTTACTTGTTTGCTTCGGTGTGTTGTAAGGGAGGGGTAAGCTTCCCCGTTTTCTGACGTGGGTATTGGGATGAGTTCTTAAGGTGCGTCATCCCCGTTGTGTTGGTTCAATAACAAAGAATTTTGTGTATTACACGTACTGTCGAACACAACTATATTTTACCTAGTAGTACAGTAAGAATACAACTACATGTTTCGGCTCTATATGTGGGCCATCTTCAGGTTGTGATGTTACTTACACAGCAGCTATACAAGATGTGTGGGGTGTTTGTTTGTGGATTGGGTGGGGGGAACGACATCTCGTTCCCCCTCCCACCCAATCCACAGACAAACACCCCACACATCTTGTATAGCTGATCTGTAAGTTGAATCTCAACCTGAAGATGGCCCACATATAGAGCCGAATCATGTAGTTGTATTATTACTGTACTACTAGGTAAAATATAGTTGTGTTCGACAGTACGTGTAATACACAAAATTCTTTGTTATTGGGTTGAGTTGTTAGTTCTGATGTATCGGAGTCCTTCTTGCACAAAACTGTTCCTTAGATTGGAGAGTGGGGAGCGTACGTAGCCAAACACAACAATTCAAACTGTTCCTTAGACATTTATATTATTATATTATCATGCTGAATGTTCGTACATGTTTCGACCTACAACGGATCATCATCAGGGACTCAAACCAAAGCAATACCACATAAAACTAAATTAGGCACTTTCACACACAGTTGACATACTGCAAAAAAGTCAAATAGTTGAAATGTAGACAATTCTGTGTAGAACAGATGTATAAGTGTAGTGTATCTTAATATGGAGTATCTGAGCCGCAGCATAGATTCGTAATGAATGTCATTACACTGGTTAACTGTCAGCAGATAAATATTTTGTGACGGCCGTACGAGCATCCGTTGATCTTGCTATCTCACTGAGGCAGTAATTTTTCCCCGAATCGTCCTTGGGCAATCACCAGACTGCACGATGTCAGTTACTGTTTCTAAACCAAAATGACATGTTGAGCTCTCTACAGAACACGTTAACGCAGCTGTTCAGAGCCCCCCAGCGTTAGCAGTAAACCCAATTTCTGGACTCCGTCCAACCACACATTGTTCAAACCTACCAGAACTGAATTTAAGTCGTGTTTCTCAAGTTGATTAATTTTCTGTCGGAAGAGGATCTGCTACATGAGGGTCCCCAGGGACGCTTTCACACTTTTTTCACAGAAGACAGTTATTACACTGTGTTAATTGTCTTATGTTAAGCTAAGTTATGCAGTTCGATAAATAAGCACTGACTGATATTTCGGGGAAAAGGGTTGCCTCCATCTTCCACCCCTTAAGAAGGAGACACGATGTTCCTTTGAAATATAAATATGCTTATCTACCAAATTTTACGACGTCATATCCCAGAAATATGAAAACCTCACGTATTAAGCAACATCACTTGCAATAACAAAGTGGGAAGTGATTGCAATGCGAACTTTTGAAAGCATCAAATTTTGATGTGACTCAGCGGGGCAAACATTTTAGATTACTTCCTGAAGTGGATGAACTTACGTTTCTGCATGTCATATGTGGAAAGTCAGATGACAACATGTCCAAATTACGCTGCCCCAGAATCTGACAGGCAACTGAGAGAGATAAACCCGTGCATTCACACTGCGTTATCGGTTATATATATATACACACTATTTGACTGTGTCTAGTGAAAATACGTCTAACACTGTGGTTCCCAAAGTGTGCTCCGCGTATCGCAAGGGATCCGCGACGAGTTCCCAGGGGATCCGTGAATACATTTTAACAACTACTTTAAAACTAACTCCATTATTTGGGAATGTTTTGTGAAAAATAATCGGGAAAATTCTTGTGTTTGTTTCGTACGATCATTGTTTGTTTGTTTGTTTCTGAAGCAATAGTCTCCATTGGACCATAGCCTGCTAAATCACGAGGTTTCTAGTTCACACACAACGACGCAACACAGTCTGTAGAACTCCTCTGGACGAGTGATCAGCTCGTCTCAGAGACCTCTACCTGACAACACACAACGCTCACAACGGACAGCCATCCATGCCGCCCGGTGGAATTCGATCCCAAGATCTCAGCAGACGAGCGACCGCAGACCAACGCCTTAGACCGTTCGGTCACTGGGATCGGCCGTTTGATCATTAGAATATCTAAATTAGAAACTCCTGTACCCAAGAAACGAGAGAGTTTCAGTTTAATTAATGTCAAATCATGCAACGCATTACTACATGATCTACTGGCACGTATTCTTAGCTAATTAAACCAGTTTTGAGATATAAATATACAATTTAAGATACGTATCTTCTGGACACTCTGTATTTGCGGGAGCAGGGATGTAAGGATCCGTGGTTACTTCTCGAATCCAAAAGGGGTCCGCCATTAAAAATTTTTGAAAAACACTGCTCTGCAACATTGGTCGTTAGAAACTAAATTTCGATTACAAGTTCAAAATAAAGTACACGTTAATTTATTATGCCAAGTTGTAAGCAAGAGAATAAACAATTTTCTTAAAACAATCAGTGTGGAAACGAATAATTACGATGTAACGATGTAGATGACGCTCAACAGTAAGAATTCCGTTTACATATATTACCGTTCGAGCCTGCTTAAATAACTAAAACTGCAAATAGCGTACTACGCCTAGCACTACACCGATTTTACGAGTGCTTTTTTTTTTACCTTCATGGGGGACCGCGGTGGCACAGTGGTTAAGTTGCTGTGCAACAAATCGGAAGGTCGCTGGTTCGATCCCAGCTGGTGTCAGTGGATTTCTCACTGACATAAAATCCTCCCGATCGCACTATGGCCCTGGGGTCGACTGAGCCTCTAAAAGAAATGAGTACCAGAAGTATTTCCTGGGGGGTAAAGGCGGCCAGTGCGTAAGGCTGAAAACCTTGCCCATCCTGTGCCGTTATCATGAAATCTGGGAATCTTAACTTCCTGGAACCCTCTGGGCCACTTTTACCCTTTACATTTCTTTACCTTCATAATGTTATCGCTCTTTCCGGATTACGTGTAATTTTATTTAAAATCTTCGTTCTTCTGTGATGTTACGCAGCGTAGATTTATAGTTAGTTACAGACGCTTCGGGACAACTTCTCGCAGCCATCTTCAGAAGTCAAGCTGTCTCAACCCCTTACGATGGGACCAATAAGTTGTCCCGAAACGTCGTTAACTAACTACCAATCAACAGTGACGTACCCAGGAATTTTCTTCGGGGGGGGGGGTGATCAACAAATTCGGTTGAGGACAGAGGACAGAGAGAACGAGGATCTGGGGGCGATAGCCCCTTAGTCAGGGGTTCTGGAGGCAGCTGTAATTTGGTACAAGAAATTACATTTCATATAGTCAAATTTTCTTAATTTTTGGTACTTTAAGACTATTTATGATGCCAACCAATTTATTTGTCATTGCTAATGTAAAACAATTGCGAACCGGCGGTAGTTTTAGAATTTTACTGACTTTTTTTCCGAACATCTTGGGGTGTTAACGTCCTAAATTCAGCAATTTTTAACAGTTTTCACAATCGCGTTGAGTTTGGCACGATTTTGGAGGGTTTTCGGAATTTCGGGGGGGGGGGACGGGGAGTTTGAACCCCCAACCCCCTCCCCCTCAGTATGCCACTGCCAATCAACACTGCTTAAAATCCCAGAAGATCAAAGATCTGATGTGCACTCCTAAGAAAGCAAAAAAATCACATAATTTTATTTTTTACCAATGAGATAATAATGGCGCCACCTGTATCTCTTTTGTGTAGACTCACAAATACCTAGCAGCATGGTGTGCGGAGCTGTCATATCGAAATTCACTCAAATCGGACAACAAATGTGGGAAATGCAAACAGAAATTCAGTTAAGCCCTTAACGTACGGCTTTCTGTGCACCGATTTTCACGAAAATTGCCCTTACGCGACAGCTGTCTGTAAAGACTTTTATATAACAAATTTTATGAAAATGCGAAAAACAACATTAGCCGTTGATGTTATGTGACACGGACAGCTGGACGGAGAGGAGTTGCCATGTTACCTGTCCACTGTCCTCAATACCGCAACTGACTCTTCATTGGATTTTAGTGTTAGGACGTTTTTACAGAGTTGTTGATGAAGAATAAAGTCATCTGGCATGGGCCTTTGTCGATTGGCAATTAGTTATATACGTTTCGGAGGAGATTTCTGCTTCCATCTGCAGTATAATTTGGCCATGGACAACTTTGACGGTGGAGGCAACAAGGTTCTCCAAAACGTTGAAGCGTGACAACCAATATTATGGCATATCATCCCAGAATACTGTAGTCTTCTTGAGATCTGTTTCCACACTATTTTTAAGAATATATTTAACACTTATTACTTGACTAAAAGAAGTGTCATTCTGTTTAACCCTTAACCCGCTAATGTGGAAAATATGGTGAGCTTCTAATAATACCAGCAGATGGCACGTGGGACTTAACGCGGCGTTTAAAGGTTTAAATCTTTATTCAAGTGTCTGCTATGCGCATGTAGAACGCATTGTAAATGTGGCCATAAACGAATCCATTTCATCGTGCAATTTGCATTCCACTAATGCCATACGTAACATCACCTGAACAGGCCTGCATGTGTGTCAGGTCGGGGATGGTGTACTGTTTACACAAAACAAATTGCAACAGTTTTAAGCATTCCAAAAGCAGTTCGATGTTTACAAAATGTTTGAAACTGCGCACAGTATATATATATATATATATATATATATACGGGGCAAAACACACTGACCAGACACTTGCCTAACCCAGCTCCAGACACGGGAAACATGACTAATACTGTTCCAAGTTGTCTACCTTATTGAATTTGCTTCAGATAGTTTACGATTTTAGATGAGTGTTGTCAAATGAGAGTTAAAAACCTATAAAAGATGGAACTGAGAAACTGTTGCGTTGATAGGAACAGTAACGCCTTTGTTCGGTTATAATTTCCTACATTATTCAAACACACAAACTGTCGAGAAATCAAGGAGACAAGTCGCTGCCTTAAATCTTCTAATGTCCAGCGGTTAGGTTCGATATCACCAAGTAAAGTGATCCCGTTACAGGCCCGGTGTGGCCCAGAGGTTGGGTACAGGTATAGCTCTATTCTTCTATGACCGCGGCACTAGAAGGGGTGAGTGGTCAGTAGCACGCACCGGGCGCACTTTACCCCCGGGAAAGACCCGGCACCCATTTTACAGGAGTCTGGGTGGGCCCCAAGGCCGGTCTGGGCGGGCGGAAAATCTCGTCCGTACCGGGAATTTTTTTTGAAACATTTATTGTACGTTCAATCATATACATAGAAACTTAACATCACTTCTGCCTCGTGTTTTGGTAGTGCGTTTCCCATACCATGTCATGTAGCACTCACACTTACACAGCCTCACTCCAGCGGTGTGGGGGGTTCCCCTCCCCATACCGTATCCTATCCTGACAACGGTTTCCTCCTTCCTTGGGTTCGATACCGGACCGTCCAGCCCGTAGTCAGTCACTATACCGACTGAGCTACCCGGCCCACAGTTACCACCAGCTGTACCATTCAAAAACTCTACTTTTTTTACATTTACCGCACGTCTGTGTGTTCCGTATAATCTGCACAACAAACAGCGACGTTTCTTGCTCTACCCAAAAGTAAATGAATTGTTTTTAGTTTTCGGCGCGGTACGAACTGTGTCTTTAAATAAAACAGACAACGTTTCGTCCTTAAATCGTTAATCTATAAAATATATTTCAAAGTTAATCGCAATTGGCGCGATTAATAGAAAGAAGTTCATCGGTCTTAAACTTTTCAGCAATTTTTGGAACACAAATTGGAAGCAAAAATACTCCATAAGGCAGGAAAAATTTTCACAGATTATTTCCTGTGCAACAGAAGTGCTCTACTCGGAGAGAAGGCGGAAATATTTTTGGAAATAAATGATTCCCAAAAATTCCCAGAATTTTTCCGCTAATGCTAATTTTATTTTTGCCCCTTAGTCCCCCTACTTCAGTTGCAAAATTCAATGGATGTACACAATGTGACGAATTTTGAAGCCTCTTTGTTATTATACCGTCCCTAAAGAGCATTACCTCCTCATTAGTAGTAACGTTATGTCGTGTATAGTGTCATTCATCATCCTGGTTTTTGTCCGCCTGACAGGGGTGAAATACACATACAAAACATACACAGATAGGAACACACAGTGGTTGGGATTTTGATTTTGCTTCGATAATAATCGATATTGTAACGGCTGGACTAAGTACATATGGAACCAATAACTTACCATCGAACATCTTGGTAGATTGCGCGTTATTTCTGCTTCGAATTGGGAAGGTCTCGTGTTCACAACTGGGTACGAAGACCGGCTATCGTGATTGGCGTTTCGTAGTCTTTCCCAGTCACTCAGGGCACGTACTGGAATAGTATCTAAAATTGAACGTCTCCTTCCAGATTCTTTCAAATTAATCAGAATCCTCTAAACCTAAAACATTCCGTTGTGTTAACTGCATAGTAAGGCAGGCAATGTAAAGTACAGTGGCATTGAGGCGCGTTCGCCTAACTGTTTTTTGTCGTGGTAAAGCAATAAGAATTAAATGCTATGAATGTGTTTGTAATTTTGCCTTAGTTATTCAGCATGCCAACTGCATTATCTTCTGCGTCGTACTGTCATCCGTGGCCTGTATGACTCTGCGTATTTTTCCGCATTATCTCATAAACGTCACGATTTTCTAAAAAAAAAAAATCTTATTGACACACAAAATTTATATTTTGATTTTCTCTACAAATGTTTGTCTGAAACGTTTCTCATTTTAAGAATAATTCAAGGAGATATTATCATAAATGTATATAGGCCTTCATATACAGTGCCCGCCATTATTCTCAGATGTTATTCAAAATTAGATTTTTCGAGAAAACTTTACATATCAGTTTTCATGATAATCGGTTCAGTGCAAGACGACTTATTGCGTGCCAACGGACGGGAAGACGAATAGACAGAAATGATGAAGCCAATTGTCTCTCTTCGCAATTTTGCGAACGTGCCTAAAAACAAAAAAACAAAAAACCGAAATCCGTCGAATATGGTGTGGGTTACACGTATCAAAGCGAAAAAGCTACTTTTTTTCTTGTTTGTAACTAAGCTATCACCAAGTTGGACAAGATTTACAACAAGGTGTAATGTGCAAAAATGCCAACAGCACTGTTTAGGATTGAGAAGTGAAAATTTTGAGATCCCAGTCTGAAATAATGTTATTCTGTGTGTAAAACGTGTACAGCCTAATGATGGCTTCACTTAAATGAAGAAACATGCAACTCTAGTTCTTTTATCTCAGTAATTAGCCAACTTGAAGCACAAAGTTTTGTTTTACAATAAGTTTATTTCATGCATGAAATAAACTTATTGTAAAACAAAATTTTGTGCATCAAGTTGGTTAATTACTGAGATAAATATACTGAGATGCACGGTCAGCAAAACGTCAAAATATGCAACTGCAGTTGAATAAAGATAGACCAACTTGATGTCACTTGCTTTATTATTTCATTATTTAATGCTCAACATGTTTCGGATGTTAGTACATCCATCCTCGGGAGCTTGCGACTTATTTGTTGAGTTATTTTATGGGTTGTATTGCTCTGGTTCGAAGTGTATTGGTGTTACGTTGTGGTTTGACTGGGTGTTGTGGTATCCGGATGCAGGCTGAAGCACCACAACACCCCAGCCAAACCACAACGTAACACCAACACACATCGAACCAGAGCAATACAACCCATGAAACAACTCAACAAATAAGTCGCAAGCTCCTGAGGATGGATGTATTAACATCCGAAACATGTTCAGCATCAAATAATGAAATAATAAAGCAAATGACATCAAGTTAGTCTATCTTTATTCAACTATCAAGATGATGCACATTCCAATAAACATAAGATTCAACTGTAAGTTCGCCATGACACACGTATGATTGTGTTCGAAGGATACAGGAAACTAGAACCCGTTTCCATAATCCATTCACAAATCCTATCATTCAGTGCTAACAGTCCGAGCTACCGACAGCATCGCTGATAAACCGTACACTCTAAAGTTTGGTACAAATTGTTTTTCTTACACTCAAAACGTTTAGACTAAGCCAAAGGTGAGGACAGAAAAGATGCTGCGAGGAACGTAGACCCCGAAGCCTTCTGTACACAAGATAGACCACCAGGACTCCATTTTGAGACCTTTTAGCCCTTCGTATTTCATTTAGTATATTACGTAGGTACATGTATGCTATTTTAAGGAAAAATCTTTTGTTTTAAAGTTATACATCCCGTTTTATACTTGTATAATTGGCAAAGCAATAAAAACCATTGACAAAATTATAATCTGTTATTTTTTATTATAGCAACGTGTTTCCTCCTTAAAATACATTCGCCTGATGATGACACTTTAGGGTCAAAACATGTTGCTATTATCTAAAGTAACGTATTATATTTTGACGTTTTGCTGACCGTGCATCTCAGTATATTTATCTCAGTATTTAACCAACTTGATGCACAACATTTTTATTTTACAATAAGTTTATTTCATGCCTCTACATGTTTCGAGCACATGTGCTCATCATCAGGAGGTGGCCGTCTCGTGCACTAGACGGCCACCTATAGGTGTGATGATACCAGAGGCTGTGTAATGCAATTTTGACTTCCTGATGATGAGCACATGTGCTCGAAACATGTAGAGGCATGAAATAAACTTATTGTAAAACAAAAATTTTGTCCATCAAGTTGGTTAATTACTGAGATAAATAACATATTATAGTTGTTTTAACGGATTTTATTGATTTACCAACTTAGAATTTGGTGGGAATTCTGCATAAGTGAGCGTGGGACCCTTAGAACTGTAAATGTTAAAATAGTGGTCTTCTAAAGCAGGTGTCTATCGGACTAAGTGGCATCACATCCACATACCCACCGCGCGATAAACTCTGCAATGAACACGTTGAACTACATCTGCCTCATTTGGCAATTTCTGTTTATTTAATTTTTTTGGTTACGTAATAATAATAATAATAATAATAATAATAATAGCCGAGAAGATTCTAATATATAAAGACCTTACAATAGAAATATAGCGCATGTGGAATGTAAAAACAAAGGTGATACCAGTAATAACAGGGGCGACTGGGACTATTTCAAAGTCATTTAGAAAATACGTGAGCAAAATACCAGGAAAACATGAAGTCAAGGATCTACAGAAAACAGATATATTGACCACTGCACACATACTTCGGAAAGCACTAACGTAAAAGTACAATATATTCAACACTGAAACTAATGATATAAGAACCATGAATAATAAAAATAGAATAGCTGCAACACTGTATTCTCTAGGGACATAGTTTGTCTCGGGAATATAGTTATAAATACCCTGCATAAAGGAGATGATGATGATGATGATAGTAATAATGTTGACACATAATGTCGCGTCTCAATACTCTTCACCTGGCGATCTTTTGTACTTCATTCACAGACTGCGTAGAAATTCTGAACATACCAGAAGCTAATTATAGTCATTTTCTGTTTTACAGCTACAGCTCAGGCCACTGAAGAACCTAAACCCTTCTAACACAATATTCCTAGCAAAACGAAGACACTGCAAAGAGTTCTTCTGCAGGAAGTTACATCAGAATACTTGACTGTATCGCGTCCCAGAAGTGAACCATCATCAAACAATGAGAGTCGCTTCTTGAACTTGCTCCTCTCTCGAAGCCTACGGGCTGGAAAGATACGCAAACTGTAACAGCGCAGACTGTGTGTAGTTTCCAGGGATCATGGAGAACGACAGTGCATCAGAGTGGAACATTAGCCATGAGGCTCAAAATACATCCGAAATCAATTCATTTTACTTCTATCAGGTAAGTCCAAAAATCCTTCACCGTGAACTTTAAACTCGTAAAACAAAATAAAATAAAATATAACGTATGTCTCTTCAATTTATTCCAGTGTTTCTCAATCTTTGTGAGACCGCGGCCCGGTAAATCCTTTTTTCATAAGCCGAGGGCCCGGTCCCAACAAATTTACTCGTAAATATCTTTCCAATTTTTTTAAGTTCGTACATTAAACTAACACAAGTATTAATAATTAATTATGGCATAATCATAAAGAATATTAGTACACTTACTTATATGGTGTGGCATGTTGACAAATATAAAATTGCATTTAAATTAGTTATCAATCACTGGACTAATGAAATCTTGTAGCATATTGTAGTTTCCTCAGGCCAACATCGTTAAATTAATTTGTGCTGATTTTTATTAACATATCCCATTCTTATCACCAAAAACTTATAATAATATTCAGTGTAAAATTGATTATTTTATTATTAAATTGATTTTAATGATGTTGGTTTGAAAAAAAGTTACTGAGAAAAATATTTATGCACTGTAACTCACCATAGCAGTCATCCGAGCAGGGGAAGCAGCAGAAGGATGTCAACTTGTTGGCGAAACGCTTATTATCACATACAAACGCTAAATATTTATACATGCAAAGTATGTAATTTAGTAAAAAAAAATATACGAATCTCTCAATTCTAAACACCAGTTTCGACATTAATTAATATTTTTAACTTAAAAACGCAACACTTTAAAACAGCAATTACAAGTTATTAAAAAATTTATACATATTTTATTTTATTACAGCTGAGTTTTTGAAGGTTTTATTTAGGCTAGTGAGATTTTTGTTGCTGTTTTCTGTCCGGTAGCTTATTAATTCTGGGATGAATTGAAGTGATAGCAAAACGGAGACAGACAGAAAGTTTCAGACGGTTCCTCTGTTTCGTTTTAAGGACAGTCATAGCAGAAAATGCAGTTTCACGAAGATATGTGGTGGAAAAGCAAAGAAGAAATCTCGTTGCCATTTCATGTACATTTGGATATTCATCTTTCATTCTTAACCAGAATTTCGACTTACTCATAGAATTAAAAGTACTTTCAAGTCCTTTGCCCGATGATAATTCAATAAGTTGAAGGATTTCTTCATGGGAAAGGGCTGTCTCTTTGTGTTCAACAAAAGAGTTCACAATCCACGTATTTTGCCTCGGGGGATCCTCATGTTCGGGATAATACATTTAAAAAACGACAACATCTTCAAGTGAGCTGCAATAATATCTGAATCTGAATCATGTGAATAGAACTCATCTCCTTCCATAATATAATCTGAGTACGACTACAATATTTCATTGTTTCCTTCTGCAATCATATTAAGCCAGAGTTTGAGTTTCTTTTTGAATGATTCGATCTTGTTTCAAGCATTCAATATTGTTGTAACTGGACTTTGAAGTTTCAAATTCAACTTGTTTATGTAAGAAAATATGTCGCTGAGATATGCCAGCCTGGCTACCCATTTCTTATCCTGGAAATAATGGGACAGGTCACTTTTCTTATCAATTAGAAACAGCTGAACTTCCTTTCGGATTTCATATAACCACTTGAGAATTTCACCGCGGGACAGATAACGAACTTCCGAATGAAAAAGAAGACTTTGATGATCAGAGCCCATTTCAACGCACAATGTTTCAACAGCCTTGTGTTTAAAGCACTGATTTAGTATAATTAATAATTTTAACATATTGAGACAGGACTTCATTACGCTCAGGTGCCATTTTTTTTGGAGGTCAGGTTTTGCCTATGAACGTAGCAATGCGTTGACAATAAGGTACTGTCCGCCATATCCTTAATTTTAGTGACTAAACCTGAATTTCTACCTGTAAGACAGGCAGCGCCGTCAGTATAAATTCCAACGCACTATTTCCAATCGACACCTCTATCTTCAATTGGACCATTTAAAACTTTGAAAATTTCACTGTTGATTGTGTGCGTAAGTAATTCAGAAACACTTAAAATGTCTTCCTTCATGTCACTTTCATCATGGTCAACATATCGTACATAGTAAGTAAAATGCTGTTGTTCTGAATATCTGTAGATTAGTCCAGTTGTAATGCTAATAAATTCGATTTTTTAATTTTTTTCAATGAGTTGCATTTCTGTATCTTCTGCCATATCAGATATCCGCCTTTCAACTGTATCATTCGACAGTGGAATGTCTTTCATTTTACTTGCCGCAGACTGGCCTAATACTTCATTACAAGCAGCAGTCAAAGAAGGCTTAATGAGTTCTTCGCCAATGGAATA
>Ga0131853_10007099_pt1 | contig 20234 bp, 16 predicted proteins | sample TergutLab28metaG_FD_92764 | JGI IMG/M metagenome (GOLD analysis project Ga0131853, IMG submission 92764) | Labiotermes labralis P1 segment gut microbial communities from Petit-Saut dam, French Guiana - Lab288 P1 (version 2) (version 2) | ecosystem: Host-associated > Arthropoda: Insects >... | reverse complement strand
TTGCTTAGCACTTTTTTCGCCACTTATATACGATTCTACCGCGTTTATTATTATTTTCTTCTCTACTCTGTCGCCTTTTTTCATAAAAAAATACCCCCTTACAATAGACTTTTGTTTTTTCACTTGTCTACTGTAATGGGAGCATATCACTCTCGGAAAAGATACCCGCCACTTCCCACGCAGGATACCCAAAAGGGCATACCACATGAAATATTGTATCATGTTTGGCTATGTTTTTTCAAGGTATTTTGCACAAATAACCTTGAAAGGAATGATTTTTTGAAAAGTATTTTAGAAGCCTTTGCCTATGGCAATATAGACCCCAATGTGGGTACTATCAAAAAGGGTTCACGCTACGAGCGTGTTATAAAAACCTTATCAGACAGCGAAGAAAAGTTGCTACCTATGCTTGATGGTGAAGCAAAGGAACTGTTGATAAAGTTTTCATCAGCCCAAGCAGAAGCTAACGCTATATCCAACCTAGATAAATTCATCTACGGCTATCGTCTTGGTGTGCTAATGACAATGGAAGTGTTTACAGGCAGAGAGGACGAAATATTTGGCGGGGAGGATTTTGAATGAAAAATATTCTCCACGATTTATATGATGGTCGGTTTTGTGCATACGAACGCCAGCCAGTCCGAACGGCAGAAAACATAGCAACCCATCGTAAGATTGAAGATGAAAAACGATACTTTATTCAGAAAATGTCACTTGACGATTGTAAGCGGTTTGAGGAACTAGAGTGCTTGTATATGCAAACTAATGACTTTGAGCAAAAGGACGCTTTTTCTTACGGCTTTAAGTTGGGTACAATGCTTATGTGTGCTGTTTTCACGGACGAGAATAAGCTGACACATGACTAATAAAGCCCAAACACAGAAGCGCAAATCAATCGCATAACCGTCCGTTACGCCTATCCAGTCCATCAAGGGACGAGCAAACTATTTCTGCAAAGAGCGCAGAAATAGTTTGCTCTCTACGCCCTTGACAGACTGGATTTTTGCTGTGGCATTACGCAGCCGACAACGGGGAACAGGAAAAACCGCCTGTACCCCGCCGCCGTCTACTTCATTCTACAGCAAAAGCGGCTACACTACTTTTGCGGTTTGATGAAGGCTTGGGCGGTGGCTCTGCCCCCGCACCCCCGACCTCTTCCAAAGAACAGGAAAAACAAAAAAATGAGGGTAGTAATTGGATTGATAGGTGTGTTATACTTTTAGGTAGTGTAATTTTGTTTTCTACGCTGTTTGTGTTTGTTGTGGACGGCGTTATGAATTTATAATAGTGGAGGCAAATCATTTTGAAGAAACTTATTTTCGTTTTGTGGCTTATTTTTTCAATTTTAACACTGGTCGTTGCAGGATATGTGCTTTATACACGCGGTCAAGCTAACGTGTGGTTTGTGCTTCCAATGGTATTGGCAATAACGTTTGGCAGTCTATACCAAAGCAAATATCGAAATAGGCAAAGATAATAAGCACTTTCAAACTCACAGGGCAAAAGTGCGTTACGACTTGAGTATAGAGATTTTCTAAGGTTGTTTGTTAGGGTATATTTGTTAGTGACGGCGAGGTTGCACCGATTGAACGCAACCTAGTATTTATATTTTCAGATTTATTAGTAATGAAAATCCTCTCTTTTCTTGGCGTAAAAAGAGAGGATTTATAATTTAAGACAAGATTGAAATTGTGCATATCTTGTACAAAAAATGAAAAGACTGCGATTTATATCAAGAGTAAACTTCTATCGAAAGGAAGGTTGCAATGAATTGTTTTGAAGAAACTGAACTTGTAATTGAATATATTGAGAACCATTTAGAGGGTGGTATAAATGTAAATTATATTTCAGCAATAACAGGGATTCCCAACGGGTTGTATCAGCGCATATTTTCATATGTGTGCGGTGTTTCGATAGCCGAATATACACGAAGAAGGCGGCTAATGTCGGCGGCGCAAAAAATATTGTCGGGCAACACAAACATGATTGACATTGCGTTGGAATACGGCTACGAATCCCATTCGTCATTTACAAGGGCTGTGAAGGAGCATTTTGGTGTTCCTCCAAAATCCCTAACCTCAGAAATTTATCAAAGCAATTATTTTGCACGATTTTCCTTTCACAAAAACAACGAATCATATCTTGTTATGAAGGGAAGAAAGGTAATGGCAGAATTAGTCAAAATCGAATATGAAACAATGTGTGAAAGAAAAATAATTGGTGTAAGCAAAACCAATGAGGGCGTTGGCGGGCGTGCTTTGTGGGACGTATATTTCGGCAAGGGTGTTGACAAGCGTTTGAATGACTTGGCACAATTCCAATGTACAGACATAGACAGTTACATCGGTATTGGATATGCCCGCGATTTTCCCGATGAAAAAAGTCTTGGCGATGAATACATTGTTGGAAAATATTTTACCGAAAATACTGTTATGCCAAGCGAATTGGAAAAAGACGGTCTTGTGTGTCGGACTATTCCAAAGGCGGTTATCTCAAAGGCGCAAATTAAGGGCAAAAACTTCGATGACATTTTGAATAGTGCCTATATTCTTATAAATGACATTGTTCGGGAAAATGGTTATCGCCTTGATTACACAGATTTTTATTGGGCAGAGGTTTATACATGGGAGCGATTTTGCAAGCCGATGGAAAACGGCGCAAGCGAAATTATCCTTGATTTGTTTATGCCCTGTATAAAGGAAAATTCGTAAAGGAGATACGCCATGAATAAAGAATTATTGTTTCGTCAATTCCCATGCTTGGACTCAGATGATGTTGTATTAAAAAAAGTAGACCCAAGCGATGCGGAGGACTTGTATGCGATTTTAACAAACGAAAATCTGTATAAATATCGCCCCGGTAATCCGTTGAAAACCCTTGATGCTGTAAAAAAAGTAGTCGGGCATTATGAGCGAGATTTTAATAAACACAAGACTATTTTTCTTGGAATTTATCTAAAAAAAGAAAACAGCAAACTTGTTGGCATCGCTGAAATTTTCGGATTTGATTACCAAACAGAACGAGTTGAAGTTGGCTATACGGTCAATGAAAAATATCATGGGCGAGGAATTGCTACCAAAGCCACAAATCTTATGGTGGATTTTTTATTCAACACCATTTGCGTAAACAGTGTACAGGCATCTACAATGACCGTGCATGAAAAATCCAAAGCTGTCTTGGAGCGATGCGGCTTTACGCATGAAGGAACATTAAGACAAGCCAAGCATTGGACTGGCGTGGGGATTGTGGATTTAGAAATGTATTCCATTTTAAAATCGGATTACATCCAATAAAATAAGCATTTCTAAACTTTACCCAATATCGCAGTCATGTGCGTAGTTATCAAGATTATGTACAGCAAACCCCATAAACAAGGCATTTTCAAGCCTTTGTCTATGGGGTTTTTCCTATCCGAAAAAAGTTCCTCTTGACAAAAACCCGAATGGACTTTTCTTAGGTGTGCCGGGCAGCGGAAAATCTTTTGCCGCAAAGCGTGAACTACTAAACGTGTTCCTATCCACCAACGACAAAATCCTCATTGTAGATGCTATGGGTGAATATGTTGCACTTACTAGACGGCTTGGCGGTCAAGTGATAGAAATATCGCCCGACAGCCCGCACCATATAAACCCTTTAGACATCAAGCTCACCGACAATAGCGATGAAAATCCGCTTGCGCTTAAAGCAGATTTTATCCTATCACTCATGGAACTTGTGGTTGGTGGCAAGGATGGCTTGCAGCCTGTGGAGCGTACAGTCATTGACCGTTGTACCAGACTTGTGTACCGTGAGATTCTGCAAAATCCCGATGCGCCTATGCCAATTCTACAAGATTTGTACGAGCTTTTGAACCAACAGCCGGAAGCGGAGGCTAAACGGCTTGCGGTTGCACTTGAAATATATTGCTCCGGCAGCTTGAACGTATTTAACCACCGAACGAACGTAGACACCGAAAACAGAATTGTCTGCATAGACCTAAAAAAGCTAGGTTCGGGCTTGCGTACAATCGCTATGCACATCACTAATGAGTTGACATGGGCTACTGTAGACGATAACTTTCGTCAAGGTAAATTTACATGGTGTTACTATGACGAGGCGCATATGTTATTACGTGATACATTAACCGCAAGCTACTTTGTTACCATATGGAAGATGCTACGCAAAAAAGCGTGTGTGCCGTCTGCTTTAACCCAAAATGTCAAGGATTTTTTGGCATCTAAAGAGATAGAAAACATACTGGAAAACACGGATTTTATCGTCATGTTATCACAAGCGCAAGGCGATAGGCAGATACTTGCCAAGCAGCTTGGTATATCTGAACATCAACTATCCTATGTTACGCACTCCAACTCCGGCGAGGGGTTATTATTTTTTGGCAATACCACTATTCCATTTGTAGACCGTTTTCCGAATAATACGGAAATATACCGCTTACTAACTACAAGACCGGAGGACTTGGCTAAAACGGAGGGCGCATAATGGATGAACGCAACCAGTCTAAGCGGTTACGGTTTACAGATGACACACAGGGCGATTTGGTCGAGGGCATAACTTCGGGACAACTTGGCTCAAAGTCTGAACTTGCCAAGAAAAAACGGCGGCTATTATTTGAAGATGAACAGTCAAAAGATAGTGCGTTTATGCCGGATACAACTAAGCGCAACAGTTCCTATGCCGCCGATGAATCCAAACGAAATGTATGCTTTGAAGATGATGTTGCACCCCACGGTTTGCAATCTACGCCGCATAAAACAAAAAGTCGCTTGCAATTTAAGCATGAGGATACAGTTTCTACGCATACGAAAACTAATCCTACTGCTGCTCACTTGGACGAGCATCAAACACAGCTTATAGATAACCCTGACCCTAAATTAAAGCAAAAAAGTAATTCACGGAAAAACGCCGAACACAGCGCAAAAGTCGGGCATTTGCAAGATGATGAAGTGTCTGTTTTGCTCCAAGATAGTAATGTAACTGTTTCTAACGGTAGCAGTAATTTAGCTCCGAATAATAAAACCGCTAAAAGTAACAATGCACCAAACGCAATAGATAGCAGTAGCCCAACGGTCAACGCAATGCCATTGCAAGACCCAAAGCATTTAGCAAAACCAAAGCTACGTGTAGATAAAGCCGAGGCTAAGTTAAGCAAAGCACAAGATAAACTTACAGCGCAAAAGCCCTACAAGCCGCCCGGATTTGTCCGGCAGCTTGGGGGCTTTATTGCATGGCGATACGCTCATAAGAAAGCACATGAAAAGATTTATGAGGTTGAGCATGAGAATGTTGGCACAGAATCGGCACACAAAACCGAGCTTGCTGTCGAGGGCGGTATTCGTACCACTTCTCGAATTGCAAAACGTCGTATACGCACAATGCCTGCAAGACGTGTACGAAAGCTAACTAAAAAAGCCGCACACGCAAGAGCCAATCACGCATATCAAAAACTACTACATGATAATCCTGCGTTAAAGAAAAAAGCATTAACACGGTTTTTCCAAAAACGGCGGCTAAAGATGCAGTATGTAAAACAGGCGAAACAGACAGCACAAGTTGCAAAACAAGGCGGCGGCATAATTACAAAGGTAACTGCAAAATTAGGAAAAGCAGCTATTGTATTAGTTAAAAGCAACCCTAAAGTCTTGTTAGTTGTTGCTATATTTGCGGTGCTTATTCTAATACTGCAATCTTGTATGGCACTTGTTACATCTGTAGGCAGCAGTCTTGGCGGTGCTGTTGTAGCCAGTTCGTATCTTGCAGAAGATGCGGATATAGATTATGTTACTGTGCGTTATACCGAATGGGAAACGAATTTGCATTATCATATTATCCATGCGGAACGTGACAACCCCGGCCATGACGAGTACAGATTTAACATTGGCGATATATCGCATAACCCTTTTGAGCTAGTTGCATTTCTGACCGCAGTATACAACGATTTCACTTACGCCCAAGCTAGAGCCGCCCTATACAACATTTTCAATGAGCAATACCAACTGGAATTTATTTCAGAAGTTGAAATACGCACACGCATTGAAGAGCGAACAGGCTCATGGGAAGATGAAGAGGGCAATACTCACACCTACACTTATACTGTTGTTGTGGAGTATGAGTGGCATATACTCAATGTCATTTTGACTTCTCAATCCTTTAGAGACGTTATTTTATCTCGCATGGATGCGGAGCAGACCGAGCGGTTTCATATCCTTATGCTCACCAAAGGCAACCGCCAGTATCTTCATAGTCCATTTGATTTTAATTGGCTGTCGTATGTAACAAGTCTTTACGGCTACCGCATAAATCCGTTTAATGGAACTATTGAGCGGCATTGGGGCTTAGACATAGGCTTGCCGGAAGGTACGCCTATATTGTCCGGGCAAGACGGCACGGTAATATTTGCCGCATACACAGGCGGCTACGGTTTTTTGGTAGTCATAGACGATGGCGAGGGGCTTGTATCTAGGTATGCTCATTGTTCTGTTTTGTATGTAAATGTTGGTGATGTAGTTAGTGCGGGTGATGTTATTGCAAGAGTAGGCAGCACCGGGCAAAGCACGGGGGCGCATTTGCATTTAGAAGTTATAAAGAATGGGCGGCACTTGAACCCCTTAATATTTACAGTAACCAACCACCATTTAACGCTACCAAGCCCAACCGCCAACTCTGAATATGTCACACTCACCATACCGCTAACAACTAATCACTATATAACAATCCCCATAGTCACCAACCACAACCCGCCCATAACAACATTTGAAACAGAACCCGGCACACCTATGAGCGATGCAATGTTCGCCATACTTCTTGCCGAGGCTGAAAACCATTTAGGTACGCCCTATGTATTCGGTGCAAATGGGCCGGATGCTTTTGATTGTTCGTCTTTTGTATGTTGGGTGTTTACCCATAGCGGCGTATATCATTTGCCACGGACAACAGCACAAGGGATTTTCAATCAAAGCATACCAATACCAAGAGAAACGATACAGCCGGGGGATTTGGTTTTTTTCACAGGTACTTTTTCTACTACAAGAACCGTTACCCATGTAGGAATTTATACTGGTGACGGTTTTATGATTCATGCGGGAAGTCCTGTAAGTTACGCATATATTCACACACCTTTTTAGCAGAGGCATTTCTATAGTTTCGGGCGTTTGAACTGGTAATGATATTACAACACGAACGGAGGAATTTATTTTGAACGCTAAAATACAGCGTATTTGCAACGAGATAGACAAAACTAGAGGTAAAATTCACGAACAGCAGGCACGGCTTAGGGATTTGGAGCGGCAAAAGACCGAGATAGAAAACTTGGAGATTGTAAGTGTCGTGCGTGGTATGAATATATCTTTTGCCGACCTTGCGGAAGTATTAAAGCAGGTAAAACCAAACTCTCTTGCTGCTCTAGCAACTTCGGGACAGGTTGCCCCGAAGTCTGCGGCAAGCGATAGTGACAATAAGGAGGATAACGAATAATGATTGCTTTAAGTAAAATACGCATTATAGCGGTAGTATTTACTGCCGTTTTTTTATTTACCACAGGCACAGTAATGGCTTATGCGAGTTACGGTGCATACCAACACGAAACAGAATATAGCCAAAGCAACACAGCAGGGCATGGATATTCACACGCTGATACAGCCACAGCTCCGTCAATTATTCCGGAAACACCAACGCACCAACCTCTGACACCGCCGGGGACAGGCACGGTAGTTGATAATGTAACCAATGAAAACGGCATAGAGTTTTTTACTATCACAAGTGCCAATGGTAATATATTTTTCCTCATTATCGACAGGCAGCGTGATACAGAAAATGTATATTTCCTAAACGCAGTAACCGAGCGTGATTTACTTGCGCTTGCGGAAGAATCCGGCAATACATGGGAAGTAACAAACGCTCCACCGCCCATTATCCCCGGCACTCCAACTGTGCCGGAGGTCGAAGTTACTACCGAGCCGGAATATATCCCCCAACTAACGCCGGAACAAAGTGGCGGCATGGGTATGATTGTATTTCTAATCATTCTTGCATTAGTTGGTGGTGCGGCAGGATATTATTTCAAGATATACAGACCGCAGCAGCGGTCTAATGAGGGCGATGAGTTTGACTACGAAGACGAAGAATCATATGTCTATGGAATGGACGATGATTCGCCGCCGTGGGATGTAGAAGACGAGGACAAAAAGGAAGGTGAAGACTAATTTTCACCGCCGAACCTCGTGAATTAACTCGTGCTGAACGTGCAGCTATTGCAATTATTTTGTAAATGCGGTGCTGCCTTTAGAGCCTATGTTAGAGGCATCATTATTGGATCGTGACACACCTTTGCAGGATATATACACTATCTGCAACAAGCCATTTATTCCGGAGGGCAGGCAAGCATATTGTGGGGCGGTTTGCAAAGCGAGGGCAACCGCCGCAAGAGCCGTGAGCGTATGCGTAAAAAACGGCGTAAAACGTGAGCTTAGTGTTACGATTTACCGCTTGCAAAAGCCTGCATTTGCAAGGCTTTTACAAGGCGGGTTTATAGGGGTGTGATGTTTTATATTGCCACGCCCCTTAAATCGTAACATCTTTAACTCCGAGCCAATTTGCCCCGAAGTGGAAGGAGGTTTAATTTACAGTAGTATGAGCCAAAAGAAACGCAAGCGTGATATTTCAATAAAGCTATGGATAAGTGAAACAGAGCAAGATATTATCTACGAACGCATGGCAGAGCTAGGCACAGAAAACATGAGTGCATTTATCCGTAAAATGGCACTCAATGGCTACATTCTTAATGTGGACTTATCCCCTGTGAAGGAGCTTGTTTCTTTGCAGAGATATTGCGCCAACAATATGAATCAGATTGCAAAAAACATTAACACCTACGGCGGCATATATCCGCAAGAGATTATTTCGTTGCAAAAAGATTATGCAGCATTATGGCAGCCATTATCTGAAATGTTGGAACAGCTTGTTAAAATAACTAAAATGTAAAGCAGGGAGCGTTGGCGTATGTATACCGATTGCTCCCCACTATTTTTGTCTGGTAACTTATAGCCTTTTCTTAAACAGCTCCATAAATTCATTTAGTTTAGTTTCATCTTTTTCCATATATGCATCTCCCCAACTATCGACATCAAACTCTTGTTCCTTAGAACTGAAAGCCCATTGTAAAGTTGTTGGACGCTGATTATTTAGTATAGATATAATGCCAGTTAGACAACCTCTCAAAAACCTGTTAAGCCTTGTTATATCTCCATTATAAAAGTTTTTAGGTTCTTCAAACATAAATAAACTTTTTTTTAGTTTTGAGCCCTTATGCACTTCGGCTGTTCTAAACCAATCGTCATGTTCTCTACATGCCACTAAGAATGGGACTAGGTAAAATAAATCGTCCATACAACCCTTGCTCAACACCCATTCCTTAAACTTATTGTATTTTGACCCGCTACTGTCAACGCCTAACTCTTTACCTTCTAGCGAAAAGTAAATAAAATTCATGAAATACTCAAATTGAATCCGACTTGCTGTTATAACAGCTTGAAGAATAGCATTGTGATGAATGTGTCTAGTAACACTCCATTTTTGTCCTTGATATAACTGGTTTTCTGTCATTGAAAAAGTGACGTAAGAATTCAAATATTCTTCCTGTAGTAAAAATTCAAAACACAACCATGCCAATTTCGTTTGGTCTGTGTGATTCTGAAATATCTTTGTATCTTCAATACTTTTCAGCGTTGGAAGATAACTTGCCTCTCTCCTTAGTATACTTCCATGCCATGCTCGCCCCAACATTTCATCCATTCTCGCAATCTTACCTGATACAGTCATAGATTCAAATTCATTCTCTGAGAGTTTTTTCAAGCTCAAAAACCTCCTTGTTCTAAATTATATGTAAGTTACATAAAGAGCAAATTAAGTTTAATCATAAACATGATTCTCGCTATATTACATCATCGACAGATAACTAAATTATATCAATTCCTAATTATGCGAACCCGAAACGGCACACCTAGAGTTTGCCCTAACCAAAAGTGACTACGAAACCATAACAGGTCGCCCCGCAGATGCGGGGCATTTGTTTTTTCAAATACGCCAAGCGTTCCCGCCGGGGGAAGTGTCCGTTGAAGAGGCGCAGCGTATTGGATATGAAACTGCCATGCGTTGGACTAAAGGCAAATATCAATTTTTCGTCTGCACCCACAACGACAGAGGACATCTGCACAGCCATATTTACTACAATTCAACTAGGGAAGATAGCACACGGAAGTTTCACAATTTTATAGGCTCTACCTTCTTTGTACGACGGTTATCAGACCGCATATGCTTAGAGCATAGCCTGTCTGTTATCCATCACCCCAAACAGCATAGCGATAGTAAATTCAAACACTACGGACAATGGCAAGGTGACAACAAGCCGTTGTCATTCCAAGAGCGGTTAAAGATTGCAATAGCAAACACTTTAGAACAACAGCCACAAGATTTTAATACATTTCTATCCCTTATGGGCGATGCCGGATTTGAACATAAATATGGTCGTGGTGGTGCGTTATCATTCCGCACCGAGGGGCAGATAAAATACACACGCCTTAGAACGTCCACGCTTGGGGATGGCTATAGCATAGAAGATATACAAGCCGTTATTGATGGCGGCATTTCTTATGATGAATGGCAAGAAAAAACCACGCCTAATGAGCAAGCACATGACACAAAACCCACGCCACGCAAGTTTAATTTGGTTATCGACATACAAGAAAAAATGCAACAGGGCAAAGGTGCAGCTTACGAGAAATGGGCTACTGTATACAACCTAAAACAGATGGCGGCTGCTCTGCAATATATACAAGAAAACAAACTGCTTGCCTATGAGGATTTGGCAACCAAAGCTGAAAAGGCGGCAGATCGTTTTCATAACTTATCCGACAAACTCAAACAAACCGAATCTGCTATTAAACGCAATACTGAATTAAAATCTGCCATTATAGATTACGCAAAAACACGACCTATCTTTGATGAATATAAATCCAAGAAATATAGCAACAAATATCTTGTGGAGCATGAGGCAGACATAACCGTTTACCATGCTGCACAATCTACTATTAAAGAACTTCTTAATGGTGCAGCGTTTCCTAAAATGGCTGACCTCAAAGCCGAATTTGACATCCTTGTGTTAGACAAAAAGACCTATTATGCTGAATACAAGGCTGCTCAAAAAGATATGAAGGAGGCTGTAGTTATTAAAGCTAATATTGACCATTTGCTAGGGCTTACAACGCAGCAACAAAACAAGGAAATGGAGCGATAACGACATTCCGCAACTATAAGGAGCAACGCTCCTTAACTTCGGGACAAGTTGTCCCGAAGTAGCGGGTTTGGGGAGCAGCCCCAACAAGCAAATTTCAAGTGTGTACCCACACTTGAATTGCTTGCCAAAAAGAAACGAGCATAGGAGGTGCTTAGGATTGCCAACATTTTTATAACTATTTTTTCTTGAAAAAAATCGCAGAATGTGCTATAATTAAATGTTGCCCAATACTTGATAGCAATTATCAAGGGGCAAAATTCACCTCAAAAAAATTTTTCAAAAAATTTCAAAATCCGATAAACGTTTTTTGCTTTTCCCCCCTATAAGTAGGTGAAAGGAAAAACATCACGTTTTGAAGATGAGGATTTTGCCTTGAAAAATTTTTTGAAAAAAATTTCAAAATCTAGTAAACGTTTTTTGTTTTTCCTACCTATAAGTATGTGAAGAGAAAAATATCACGCTTTTGGAAGGGGGATTAGTGTTGGATGGGGCTATGCAATTTAATAATGGTAGGCAGCCGCCTCAATTTCCAATGAGGCTAGAAATGCCGAAAGTACCAAGAGTTTTTATAAAACACGAAAGGATTAAGTTCTTACTATGTCATACCGCAGAAGAGTTTGGCTTTGAAGAACAGCAGGCTTTATATTTCTTTTGTTACTTGAACGCACCACTTAGTGTTATTTCCGAAAAAACTGGACTATCTCAAAATCATGTGGCAAGTGTATTAGGACTTTACTCGGAAAGATTAACAAACCAGTTAAACCTTTTCAAAAGAACCATGTCATACGATGCTAACGATGTGTTGCCTGTTAACGAAATACTTATACCGCAAAACATAGCAACATAGTTTAACTTCAACTGGTTATCATAAAAGTGAGGTATACAAAAAATTGTCTATTATTGAGGTTGATGATAAAAACTTTCACAGCTTGATAGAAAGATTAAATAATGGTGACGAAACAGCCTTTGATGAAATTTATAAAAAGTGCTGCGCCCCCATTTCTTTCCTATGCCAAAAATTCTGCGACAACAAAGAAGATGCAGAGGAAGTTGTGCAAGACACCTTTATAATAGCTCATAAAAAAGCATCCGACTTACGAGCCGATACCCTCATGGCATACTTGCGGAAAATAGCAATACACGAGTGTTTCCGCAAGCGCAATAAAAATCGTCTTAGCTATGAATATCTTATACACACGGATAGCCTTGCCGAAACCCTGCCGGAGCTTAGCGAAAGTTTCTTGCCTGAAGCGGCGTTGCAAAACAAAGAGCTACAAACCGAGCTTTTGCGGATAATAAACCAACTGCCAAAGAACAGGCGTGAAATGGTTTATCTATACTACTATGCGGGGTTAAACACGGAAGAGATAGCCCGATTATACGATTGTAGCGCAACAACTGTACGGACAACATTATTTGCTGCCAAAAAGACAATCAAAACCAAGCTCGAAGGTACGGACAGCAAATACGGCGTTAAAGGTTTGGCACTCATACCACTTGTTGCAATATTCGTTGTTGAAGAGCAAGTTTACGCTGCAAGTTATGTACCAATGGCAGCACCAAGTATCGTAGCTGCTGAAGTAGTTAGCACGGTCGCTACAGTAGCAGCCAAGTCAACCACAGGCTATATAATTGCGGTGTGCGCTTTGGCAGTATGCGGAATTTCCTTAGCAGTATATCTTACCACGTTACCAAATGCGGAGCAGTACGAACCAACGTATGATTCATACGCCGAACTTCCTATCTATGAAGAAGAACCGCCCACGTATGAGATAGAAGAATCTACCGAATACGAGCCGGAGGAAGAACCGCACTACGAGCCATACACACCATACGAACCGCTAGAATATGAAGCAGAAACCTACCAACCACAGGCAGAAGAACCATACGACCCACCCACGCAATACGAGCCGTATGTACCGCAAGCGGTTGAAGAACCAACGCCGCCTATAGAAGAACCCCAAGCAGCACAAGAACCAACCGAAGTATACGAAGAACCAACCGTATATGAACCACAAGAAGAACCATACGAACCACAGGACGAAGAACCCGAGGACGAGCCTTACGAGCCAGCCCCCGAACTTGTGGAAGAAGAACTCGAACCAATAGACAGAACGCCGCAAATACTAGCGGCACTAGCACAGGCTAACAACGCCGTGGAAGTAAACCGCATTATAAGCTATTACGGTTTTGAGTTTGACACGCAAATTCATTTGGATATGTGGTACAGGTTCTATGTACTGGACGATGGTAGCGGCGATATTTTAATAGGCATAGCCGCCCATACCGACGGCATAGGCTGGCGCATGAGGTTTACACATTTTGAAAATGGCACAATGCCTTTAGATATATTACAGTTGCTTCAATTCATGGAGCAATAAACATACTAACTCTCACACGCCGTCATTGCGGGCTTGACCCGCAATCTCCGATTTTCGGGCTACAAAAACATGATATACGCAAGCACACAAACATACTAAAAACTAAAAAAGGAATGATAAAAATGTCCAAGCAAGTAAAGAAAACCATACACAAAGCAATAGCACTCGTACTGGTGTTGCTCCTTACCACAGGCACAATATCCGTACTGGGTATGGATACCGGGGAGTACCAATACAACAACAGCAACATTTATATAGCAACAGAAACCGAAACAGGCGATGATAACGCCGCAGAAACACCTGATGACGGTATCGACAACGGCTACTACACAGATGACGATTCTGTATACGATAATAACTACGCCGATGCGGATTATGGAAATGACAACGAAACAGACAGCGATTATGACGATACAGATTATGATTATGAAGATGAAGATTATGACTACACAGAAGAAGATGAATATGACGAAGACGAAGAAGATGACGAGTATGGATTATATGGTTTACTAACACAGATTATACCGATAATGCCGCTAAGCAGCATTATTATAGATGAATATACAATTTTACCGATTACGATTATAAGCGGCGAAACGGCTGAAATTGGCGGGGACGTAACAGGAAATATTACTGTTGACGGAGGTACGCTTGTACTTGATGAAAACTTTACAATTACAGGAACGATTACTGTGCAAAATGGCGGTACGTTTATTATGTCTTTAGGTCGTATTACAGGAAATAGCAGAGGTGTTATTGTTACGGGGCAAGATAGCACTTTTACTATGTCTGGCGGATATATTGAAGATAACATCGTTGTTCAAGGCTCAATAGTAGGAAATACTATGTATACATCTGCAGGCGTTACTGTTACAGATGGTGCGATTTTTAATATGTCTGGCACTGCTACAATTCGTAACAACCAATTCTCATCTTCAATAGGTTCATCTATCCAAGGTGCTGGCGTAAATGTTAATAACAACGCTACATTCAATATGGTAAATGGGCTAATTGAAAATAACACTATCAATTCCCTAGGTAGCACCAGTGGTGCAGGTGTAGCTGTTGATGGTAACGCTACTTTCGATATGCAAGGGGGAAGAATTGAAAATAATAGAGTTTTATCAGGGGCAGGTAATGGCGCAGGGGTAGCTGTAAGCAGATTGTCCAGCTTTACTATGTCTGGCGATTCTGTTATTTATAACAACCATATCTTAGGATTTTGGGGCATGGGTGGCGGTGTAATAATTTCTGGTGCCGAATTTGAAATGTCTGGCGGGTATATTATAGGCAACTCTGTTCCCAGTGGTTGGGGCGGCGGTGTTATGCTAACTGCGCTTGCTTGGGTTTTAGATGGTGTTAGCGTAAATGTATCAAGCACGTTTGATATGACTGGTGGTATAATAGGTGGGGAAAACCCTAACCATCAAAACATAGCTAACCAAGGCGGCGGTGTACATGTTAATATTGACTCTACATTTAATATGCATTATGGAGCTGAAATTATTGGCAACCGGGCTGTTAATGGTGGTGGAGTGCATGTAACCCATTATTCAAATTTTTATATGCGCGGAGTAAATATAAACGGCGAGGTAAGGGGTGGGCTAATTTATAACAATACGGCTACAAGCAATGGTGGCGGTGTGCGTATTGTAGATAATAGCAGCTTTACTATGGAGGGTGGCATAATTGAAAACAACACAGCCAACCAAAATGGCGGTGGTGTTGCAGTACAAAGCGGCGCAAACTTTACTATGTCAAGCACTGCTTTAATTTACGACAATGATGCAGTTAATGGCGGCGGCGTATTTGTCACCGATGCTAATAGCGAATTTACCATGACAGGCGGTGTGATTGAAGATAACACAGCAACACAAAACGGTGGTGGCGTATTTGTTTGGAGTGAGGCTCATTTTGAAATGTCTGGGTCTGCCAGAATATATGACAACACTGCTGGCGCATTTGGCGGCGGTATTAGCGGGGATAACGGCACAGATGTGGCATTAGGCGCACATGCTCCCGTTACTTTAGTTATAAATGGTGGAACTATCGAAGGCAATCGTGCATTAAATGGTGGCGGCGTTAGATTAAATCGCCATGCGTCCCTTTTGATGACAGGCGGAATAATAGAAAACAACACGGCAACTGAAAACGGTGGTGGAGTATTTATCACAACTGTTCATGCAGACTTCACTATGACAGGTGGCACAATCGAAGACAACACAGCAAGCCGAAGAGGCGGCGGTGTTTTTGTATCTGCTGGTGTATTTACCATGTCCGGTGCAGATACATTGATTCACTTGAACTCTGTTACGGGAAATACAGGCTCTGGACAATCAGGCGGTGGCGTAAGCATCGAAGGCGTGAACAGCAAATTTACTATGTATGATGGGGTCATAGCAGATAATGAAGCTATTAGACAAGGTGGCGGCGTAAATATAGACCTTGGTGCGCAGATGACAATGTATGGCGGTTCGATTACAAGAAATCGCTCACATGATGGCCCGGCAGGTGTTCGTATAAATAGGGGAGAAACAGATTTACTACCATTGTCAAGGCTTGATATGCACGGCGGCAGTATCACCCATAACTATGCGTATACTGGCAATGGTGGTGGAGTTGGTGTGTGGAATAGCATTTTTGAAATGAGTGGGGATAGTTTAATTGCGTATAATTCTGCACCACATGGGGGTGGAGTTATTGCGACTGGTGATACTTCTGGAGAGGTATATAACTTTATAATGCATGGCGGAACAATACGCAATAATGTGGCACGTGAAGCTCACCATGATGTTGGTTCAGCAGCAGGTGGCGTACGTGTGGCGAGTGCAGGAAGATTTCTGATGGAAGGTGGCAATATTCAAGACAATCACGCTCTCACTGCAAGGGGTGGCGGAGTTGTTTTGAGAGGTAATGTTGCAACAGATGCAACCATATTTACTATGAACGGCGGAACAATAAGCTCCAACACCGCTGTTGATGGCGGCGGAATTTTTGTATATGGCAACTCATTAATGACCGCAATAGGCGGTACAATCGAAGATAACACCGCAACCGAATACGGCGGCGGTATATGGACAGCCTTGTATGGCAACATCAACATCGCTGATACAGTAATATTCAGCGGTAATACAGCCAACGCCCCACACGACCACGGCGCAACCAATAGAGGTTCTTCTACCCCTATTGATGCTATCTACAGCGGTGGCGGTCAAGGCGGCAACCCGCAAAATATCGACTGGGCAACTGTATCTATCCCGGGTACTCACGCACTAAACAACTTCGACATCAACTATACAGGCGCACCATTGTTCGAGCTTGAAGTAATCGTGCGTGACGAAAGCGGCAACCCAATCACTGATGCGGAGGTAATAATCCGCAACGAAGACGGCGACATCATTTTCACAGGCACAACAGACGAAGACGGACGTGTATCTATCTTCGTTCCCGATGGTGAGTACGAAGTAACGGCAAGCCACCCGGATTATGACGATGTTCCCCCGGTAGATGTGGTAATAGATGGCGGCGACGAAACAGTAATTATTGTTCTGCCTACACCAACTCACACAGTAACATTCCTGCCCGGTGGAACAGACGTTACAAATATGCCACTCAACAGAACTGTAGCGGACGGTACGGCAATATCTACAGCAGGCGGAGCAGTTACAATTCCGGTTCGTGAGGGTTACACCTTCTTAGGTTGGTTACAAACTATCCCCGCAGCCACAGGCAATATTTCGTCTGCCTATGTTGGCAATATTGTAGTTACGCAAGACATGACTTTTGTAGCACAATGGCAGCCTATTAATAACAATGGTGGTGGAGACAACGGCGGCGGTGATAATGGCGGAGGCGACAATGGCGGTGGCAACAACAACGGCGGCGGCACTACTCCACCACCACTTCGCAAAGACCCTGACAGCAGATATGTAAACATTGGTGACCATATCAACTGGTCGCTGAGAAATATCCCCAACTATACAGGCGAAACTATTTCAGACTTTTCTATAGTTGATATGCCAAGCAGAGGTTTGAACTTTGTATCGGGTAATCTTCCGGCGTTTACAAACGGCGCAGGCATTACGTTTGACATCAGATACACCGTAGTGGGAAGCAACGAATGGCGCACTTACGCTTCTGGCGTAGATGCAAGCCAACCGTTTAGCTTTAGCTTGCCACAACCGGGTAATATCCACTATACAAATATTGGTTTCTTCTTCGGTACTGTTCCGGCAGACTTTGCGCTTGGTAACGAGATTGTACTCACTTTCTTGGTTACGGATGAATCACCGACCAATATTCTTGTAAATAGGTTTGCCCTAAGATACAGAAATGTAGAACGTCAAGGGCAAGGTGAGGTTATTGTAAGACCACCTGCGACAGGCGGCGGCGATGGCGGCGGCAACTGGCTTCCGGGTACAACACCACAAACTCCGGGACAACCGGGCGATGTGAATCTGCCTTCTGTAGCACAAGATATTACAGATATGCAACAGCAAACAGTTTATGAGCAAGCTCAAACCCCGGTAGTTTACGGCTATGAGCCACCGGCTACAACTGACACACCCGCAGATACTACAGACACAACAAGCACCATAACAGGGCGCGTTAATCCGCAAACTAGCGATAACTTTAGCCTAACAGGCATAATCTTGTCTATGTTAGGCATAATTGCATCGCTCGGCGCACTTCTGCTGGTGGGCAAATCAAGAAGAAAAAACGCAGCATAATACGTTTTACTGGCAAATAAAAGGCCGCTGCCATCATAATCCGATGGCGGCGGTTTTTGCCTAGCTTTTGTGGTTATAGTTCTGCATAAAGGTTTTGTGGGGGTGGTGAAATAGAGCAGATTGAATGGCTTTTATGCCCTGTATGCGGTCGTAAAGCCCGCATAAAAATATGTATAGAAACGGTGCTTGTAAATTTTCTATTGCTCTGCCCTAAATGCAACGAAGAAACGCTAATAAATGTTCAGAACCAAGTCATATCCGTTATAGATAAGCCGGATACTACAATATAGCAATCGACAAGAGGAGAGAAAAGATGCTTATTACTCGCGAAAGTGAATATGCAATGCGTATGGTACGTGCCTTAGCCGACAATGAAATTAAGACTGTACGCACAATCTGCGATGATGAGAACATTCCGTACAAGTTTGCATACAAGATACTCAAAAAAATGGAACACCGTAATATCGTTGAGGCGTTTTACGGTACTAAGGGCGGGTATCGGCTTAATAAAGAAGTCTCGGAGATTTCTATGCTTGATATTTTGGCAATCAATCCGAACAACCTGCATTTTAGTAAATGCTCTTGTGCAGACTGCGCCAAGCATACAAGTGAGTGCGGTGTGAACAAGGAGTTTAACTTACTGAAAAGCACGATAACATCTGCTCTTTATAAAAGAACGATGGATAAAGTAATTATGTCGAGGTGAGAAACGCAACAGAATCCATAAGTACATGCTAAACAACTAAACATATCCGTTATCAAAGAGCCGGACGCTAAGCGCAGAGCCGATAACTTGTGAGAAGTATTTTTCACATGTTATCGGCTCTTTTTATGGACAAGCTACTTGCCTTTAATGCTTACTCGATTTTGAGTATGTGGGAGGTATTTTATGACTACTAATGTATTTCGACTTGACTATGCTATCAGGCCGTTACATGATGGTAGCGGCCTGTCGTAGTAAGCTAACAACAACCTCTTATTAAAGATAACCCATTTCAGCTCTCAAAGCGTTGAGAGTAATTTTTGGATGTTCAGATTTCAATATTTTGCTGTATCTGTAAACGCTCTAAGACGTTTTTTGTCTTTGGGCGTTTTTTTGTTGCCGATACATACTCACTTCAGGTCAACTTGTCCCGAAGTGGGCAACAGACCACGATGCCGTTCGCCGCCGTTTCTGTTTGATTTTGTAGCGATCTAAAAAATCTAACAGGAGGAAATATTATGGCAATTATCAACTTGAAAGAGTTTTATCCGTGGTACTCCCATGATGAGCTTATAGAAGTATCTGACGAAGTAGCCGCAGAGCTTTTGGCAGACAAGCGTTACCAAAAATCACATGAGCGCACTTTGCGCCGAAACAAAGTACATTCTCTTGATGCCGGAGACGGCATGGAAGCGGCAGCAAGTGTTTGTAGTTCTGGCAGCCCCGAAGCAGTTCTTGAAATGATGGACAGGCATTGCCGATTATGCCAAGCGTTAAATTCTTTGCCGGAGGTACAGGGCAGACGGATTGATGCACATTTTATACTTGGCATGAGCCAAGCTGAAATTGCAAAGGCTGAGGGTGTTACAAAGGGAGCTGTAAGCCTTTCCATTGATAAAGGGTTGGCAACTATGAAAGTTTTTTTGAAAAAAATTGATTTAGGGGCTAAACTTTTGCCCGATTTTTGTCCTGATATGTGAGAGGAACTTTTTACTCTCTTAATATATATTGGGGCGAGGGATGAACTTGTCGGAGATTTTTCTGTCTTAGAACAGCCCAACATGAATACGGCAGTTTCCCTCTAACACTTCGGGACAAGTTGGCTCGAAGTTGAACGAAGCAAAGAGGCGGCG
>Ga0131853_10007097_pt1 | contig 20234 bp, 11 predicted proteins | sample TergutLab28metaG_FD_92764 | JGI IMG/M metagenome (GOLD analysis project Ga0131853, IMG submission 92764) | Labiotermes labralis P1 segment gut microbial communities from Petit-Saut dam, French Guiana - Lab288 P1 (version 2) (version 2) | ecosystem: Host-associated > Arthropoda: Insects >... | reverse complement strand
TCGCATTGAGGTAGTAGAGTCCAGTACTCTGATCCCAGATACCTCCCGTGTAAGCAATCTCAATGTGCTCATAGGTATCAACAAGTCTTGTGGTTTCACCAAAATCACTATACCTAAATCCTGTGAAGAATTGTCCCTTATCACACAGAACAGTGCTTGTTGACCTGCGAATGTCTGTAGTGAAGTTACTTGCAATATTTCCCCTGTTTTGAGCATGCAGCATACTGATAAGGGCACCATCTGGAGCCTTCAGGTGGAAGTTTATCAGCTGATTATTTGTGCCCGTTGTATAAAGTACGGCTCCGTCTTGATAAGTGTAGTTAACAGTTCTGCCCAGCTCAGTTTTTGAAATGCGCTGACCATCACCCCTGAAGGTATTGGTGTTTATGGTGGCAAGGCTACCTGTTGTTGCACCCGCCCTTACTTCTACCAGGCGATTACAGACATTGTAGGAAAACTCTCTTGCAAATCCAGGTCCTTGCTCGCGCACCTTATTGCCATTACGGTCATAGGAATAAGTTACTGTACCAGCTGGAGCACGCTTTGTAGTCAGCTGATTCAGACCGTTGAAGTCAGACCATTCAATTCCTTCGGAACCGTGGACATAACGTCTGTTACCAGCCTTGTCCCATCCATAGGCAGTTTCGCCCTGCAGGTTTGATTCTGAGAAGACTAGTCTGCCCATGGAATCAAAGGTGTAGCTGCGCGTCTCATCATGTGCTGACGTTCCCACAAGGTCTAGGACATGACGTTCTGAGATGATATTGCTATTCTTGTCGAATTGATAGCTAAAGGTCTCGAATGCACCTAATGCCGGTTGTCTAGGCAGCAAGCTGAAAGAATAATTGATATTGGTAACACGCCCAAAGTCATCAAAGATGTGCCGCCTGAGAATAGATGTTCCGTCCTGCCTTGCCAGATTGAAGTCCCTGACTTCTGAGACACGATTCCAACGATCGTAGGCGTAGGCTCTGAGGGTAAGTGCTACTGATCCATTGCCCTGATTTACCCGCGCAGAAATTCTTGAAAGTCTCCCAAAGTTATCGAAATGATAATCATAGCCCAGAACTTGAACGCCTGGACTAGAGAAGAGTGCCACCCCATGAGGGCTTAGCCTAGGCAAGTCGACAGATGCAATCCTGCCGCCACGGTCAAAACGGAAGTGTGTGCGCATGGAAGCAGTGATGACATCAGGTCTTTGATGTCCTTCAAAGCTCGAAACGAGTCGATTCTTGATGTCGTATTCGAAATGCTGGTGGTAAATGACATTTTGAGGTGCGACTGCTCCTCGGTAGTCTGTTATGAAAATCAGTCTATTGCGATTGTCGTAGGCGCGCACTTCTGTCGCTTGAAGCGTGTTGGCAGCTTCAGTTGCTCCTGCCACCCACCACTCAGTTCTTGTGAGGTTGCCATTGAGGTCGTAGAAATAGGCTCTGAAATTGCCATTACTGAAGGTCTGACGATCTAGTTGACCTAGTTCATTGTAGCGTGAGATTGTTGAGATTGACGCGGGGAATAAATGGTCAAGCTCAGTCCTCGCGATTGCATCGAGCGGTCTGCCGTAATCGGTCACCGCAAGCGTTCTGCCACTGGCATCTCTTGTGACGCGCGAAACAAAGCCAAGAGCGTTTGTAGTCGTTGTTTGTGTGCCACCATCGATTATCTCTTCGTGATTGATGTTTACTGAAGCGGATTCTTGCACCCAATTATCAGCATTTGGCAAAACATGCCATGCCTCTGGCAAGATCGCCTGAGACACTTCACCGCGTGCGTCATAGCTTAGATGTGTCGCGGCTCTCATTCCGTCAGTTTCTGCAATCACTCGTCCAAAAGCGTCAAATTCTTTCGATGACCAAATGCTGTTACCGCCTACGCCCATAGTGAGATCGTAGTAATTGTCAGGATCTGGCAGGTCTACCCCACACCAATCAAAATCTTCATCAATCCACCACTCGACCAGCGGACGCTCAATGCTATGCACCTGATTACCCGCTCTGTCAAAGAGTGCGAGAGTTACATGAGCGTCGTTTGAAGGTGCCGTTACCGGGTTTACCGCAACAGCAAAAGGTCTGCCACATATAGTGTAGGTGGTATCGGTGTTGAGGCCTGATGCCTGCACGCGTACCGTCCTGCCTTGAGCGTCTACAAACGACCTCGTGACAAGCCCGCTTGGGTCGGTTACCGTGGTCGTTCGAAGACCTCTAAGCGTTTGCAGCCCTTGTGGCACATTCAAATCAGCCGTTGCTACACCATAGTTCGTAGTAGTCACCTGATCAGGTATAACCCGACCGTCACGCGTTGGAGTAACGACCCTTTGAGAAATGACTCTATTTCCAACATCGTACTCGAAATAGGTGGTGATGCCATTTTCATCTGTCTGACGCGCAACCAAGCCGTCGTTATAGTAGACGGTCGAAGTGGTTGAAGTCGCACCACAGGGCTCGGTTGTAGTTGAACTGAGCAGCCTACCGTGCCAATCGTAGGTGTTTTCTACCGATCTTCTCTCGTGAAGGACTCCGTTGACCCTCGTTGCCGTGACTTCTTTTTGTAGTCTGCCACTGAAATGGAAGGTTCGCTCGGTAACTGTTTCTTTCTGAGGCGAACCAAACTCAATACGCTCTTCTCTAGTAACATTTCCAAATTCATCGTAAGTGAAATTGGTTTGGTTTGAAGGGACAGGGTTTCCGTCTGTGACACCGTCAACAAATCGCTGCAAGTATGACCTTTCAAGCGACAGGAATCCATCGACATAGTGGCGGGTTGTGGTTGTTTCAAATGAAATGTCTGCAAAGTGCACCTCAAAGCCGTCATCATCAAAGCAGAATTCGAAATGTGACTCAATTGTGCCCTGACCGTTACAGGTTATTTCTGCTGTCACCTCTTCAGAGTTTATTCCTGATGCCTGAAAGCTCCTATTTACTGTAACACCACTACACTCCCGTGTTACTCGTGGCAGCTGCAAAGACAAGTCATATTCCGTTCTGGTGACCGTAGTGCCAAACCTTATATCGATAATCTGATCATCATCGAGGACGTGGTACTCTACGGTCCTTGTGGTGGACCTCAAGAGATAGTTCCACCATTCTTTTGTTGTAGTGTGGGCACGGTTGTCCCACAAATCTCGCAAAGTGCCCGCCTCGACCCTTATCGGGTTGCCAAAGTAATTCGCTGTCGTTCTGGTAACCGCCACTTCACCGCGCGTGGCGTTATTGAGGGAGGGGCCGCCGATAAAGGTTCTATGAGCATAGGTTACTGCCGTCAGTCTGCCTTGTAAGTCACGTGATGATTCATAAGTAAGGTGCAGCTGGTCTCCCAGCGAGTTTTCTACTGAAACCAAGCGGACAAGCTGCTCGTTTCCTTGTGCGCGTTCATAAGTGAGCCAAGAGCGAGGTGTGTAGCTTCTGCAATTGGGCAAGTAGCGCACAATCCCATTTATGCCCGTCTTGAGATATCTGCCTTCACCTATACCTAATCTCTGAAGCAGAGTAATGGCCCGCCAATTGTAAGAATGAACAATATCGAATTCCCAGTCGTGTTCAGGCACAACTCTTTTATCAAAGTCCTGAGGGCTCAGGTGCCCAGCGTGCTGCCTAACCTCGACAAGTCGCTTGTCTTGGTAGCTGTAGGAGATTACCGTTCTGTCTGGAAGCCACACATTACTCACGAGTCTTTGATCGTTGTGCGTAAAATAAATAGTTCTCAAGGCTCTTGAAGTCATAGAACCCAAGAGACCCGTGCTTTCACAGTAAGCAAAGGTCATACTAGGTATCAAGTGATCGGCGGTTCGGTAGTTGTGACCCTCTGGTATGGGCGCTAACAACTGACCCACTTTTTCTGTAGCATGCAAAAGCTTGCCACCTTGATCAAACCAGTACTCCTTCTTCATGTATGATGTAATAACGTACCCAACAAGCATCATTTCATACACATTCGGTATACCCGGAGATGTGAGCTGCGTGTACGCCTTTACCTTAATGGGTTCATCCATCTTTTCCAGACGAATTCTCATCGAGTCATAGGTGAAATAGCTGTCTTGCTGCGCATTATAAACAAAGGTGCGCAGCGTCCCTGTTTCATCCCTAAAGATGTAGTTGTAGCCTGTATCGCTATCAGTTGCAAGCTCCCAATTGTGTTGCTGCCTGATGAGCTCAAGGTTATAGGAGAAATCACTCCCCAGTCCAAATGACGAAATAAGTGACGACTGCGAATTGTAGGTTCTGGTGATGCCTGCTTGCAGCATGGGGTCAAAGTCAAACAATCTATCACTGTTCTGATAAACAAGGTTTCCGGCAGATTTTTCCACCTGCGCTGAACCCACTGGTGTGTCCACTGACTCGTAAGCCCAATAATCTTGAATCCCTAGGCGCTTTGTTAGCTCATTTTCATCAGCGGCAGCAGAAGTATCTGAGCTTGACGGAATTCCTGCCCTGTGCCTAACTATTTCACCATCAAGCCATGCAATTCTTGCAGGGCGCACCTTGTAGTGAATCTCGTGTGCGTACTCAAAATTTGAGGATGCAAATGAACTGCTCGTGAGACTCGATGCAATTTGTGTCCATAATGAAGTGTCTGCCTCGTGAGTATTACCAGAGCCACTGTCATGAATGTAGAAAATGTCGTAGATAAGATCAGCTGGCTTCAGGTCCGCACTAACCCAGTAAAAATGAGTTCGGTAGTCTACCCTGTCGCGCGCGTTAAAGATTGACGGAGTGGTTCCACTTAGAAAGTCAATGGTAAACACGTCAGGTGCGACAAAGATTGGAGCCAAGGTAATATTTGAAATCGCAGCACGGCAGTTCTCATTACTGGCATCAATGACAAATCGAAGCGAGACGCAGGTTGCGAAGCTGCGGTAACTGTCAGCTGAAAGTGCCCACATGCGATCTTGAGCAATTTCTTGCCACTCAGAGCCGTCAATGGAAGCATAGATGCTGAGGTCTGCACCCGGACTGAGCTCGTATGAAAGACTAAACTGCGTAAAAGGCAGTGAGGTGTTTATTCGTGGAGTCTGCAAATATGCTGCTTGTGACACCGCAGAAAAAGTGCCGTCTTCTCCTAGCGCAATCCCAAAAGTCGTGTCAAAGTCACTCATATCTTCGAATGCTAGTTTCACACCCTCGATAATCGGGGCGGTAGTCCCAACCCCGTCAGGCGTTGAATTCACCCATTGGTCTCGAACAGTATTTGTGCCGAAAATGCTGTGGTAACTACCCTCGTCAAATTTCATCAAATCTTCAAAATCTGCAGCAAATGTAGGAGGCGTGTTGCCTGAGACCAATGACTGCGTTGGTACGCCCCCCAAGAACCACTCAAAATGATCTTGATGGGAATCCGCGATGAATCTGTCGAAATTCATCGTTACTGCAACTGGTTTTCTTTCACCTAGAGAAGCGAAAGGCTGCAATCCAATGCCAGATCTTTCATTAAGGTCATCTGCTGATACAAGATTTATGACATTGATTTCATCATACGCGCGGTTGTTTGCAGCATCACGCGTAAGCACCCTGAGCGTATATGACTGCCCAACATCGAGCAAGGCAATATCTACATATCCCAAAGAGCAGTCAATGACCTCGTGATAACCCGAGTATACTTGAACAAATTTACTCTCTGGCTGCCCCGTTTTTTTCAGCTTGATTTGATAGTCAACGAAATAGGGTCCTGAAATGCTACCCCGGACAATTCCCGCTTCAAAGCCCGATAGCACAACCTTTGGACTCGTTAAATGAACCTTCAAATCAGTTTTCGCAATATGCCCGGGAAGCTCAAGGAGATCTGCTGGTATAGCTCTTGTAAGGAGTCTAAAAACTCCCTCAAGAGGGTTACCTTGTTCATCAAGTGGGGTAATGACCCTAAATGATCCCCTGTTTCTGGATTCTTCAACACGTGTCCATGAGAGTGCTGCCACACCGTCTTCGTCGTCAAGGTCAAAGTTTGACGGCACAACTGCCCATTCAATACCGGATCTTTGCTGCTCCCCACCTTGAGCAAAAAACCACGACATAAAGAAATCACCCGTGTTATTTATCGGATTCATTTCACCAAAAATGCCAGTTACACGGGGTGCTGGATGCAGGTTTTGGATATTCAAATATACGACTGCCGGCTCAGCGACATTTTCCGCATTATCCTGACCAGTAAAGACCATACGGTATATCCCGTTTCGCAGGTTGTGCTCAAGCTTCCTCGTATCGATACTCACTTGAGAGTCGAGCGAATAGTCAAGACCCACTTCAAGGTGGACGGTTCCATCGAGAGCCTCTATTCGAAGTACGCCACCCGTAAAGCCACTGGTGACGCCGTCTTGTTCATTCTTGATGATTGTGTCGACATAGACTTCCCCATGCACGACTTGTGCAGCATCGGCATGGTAGTGATAATTGCTGCTCGCAATAACACCGCTGTATTGGGGGCGCCTTACATCTAGACGGAGCTCAGGCGCAATCGTGTCAACGCTGTAGCGCAGATTGATGGCTCCCGAAACACGGCCATTTTCGTTTTCTGCCACTATGTAGAGATTATTTATACCTTCTGGCACCCCATCTGCAAAGAGCTCGACAGGGATTGGAGCCGTTCCTGTGCTGTCATGACTAAATTCTGTAAGAGGTATCGGATTGATGAGTCGAAGTGATTCTGGGTTGCGGTTCCTTGAGATGAGGAGCCTTGTCATATAGGGCAAGTCACGATCATCAAAGGTATGTGAGAGCCCTGACCATATCAAGTCGGGAAGTTCAGTGTGATTAAACCATCCAGACTCTAGTGCACCTTGCAGCTCAACTTCTCTTATTTCGAGATTCGATGCGTCAAAGAAATACTCCCAATGTCTCAATTGGCTAATGTGACCAGCCTGATCTCTGACTCTAACTTGAATTCTATGTGGATTACTATATCCAACAATGAAATCGTTGCTAAAGCTGGTTGGGAGATAGTTTTCCACACTGTGGACATTTCCTGCATGAGTCGATATGTGACGCCACGGGCCCACAATACCGTCTGGTCTAATGATTTGACCCTCTTTTGTCACCTGCGTTGAGCTGCACCTCATGTCGCTAAAGAGGTTGGTTAATTGCAGGTTAGGTCTTCGAGAGTCATTAAAGTAGAACCTCCCTGAAGGCTGAAGTCCTGTGGGAGGTCTAATTGTTCCCAAGGTAAAGGTCGGCGCGTTTCTGGCAATATGGAGCCACGCAAAGCCGTGTGGTCCTGCTACGCCCGTATTGTCTATGCCTCTTACTTGAACTTGAACGCAACCGTTTGCTGCTGCAGGAATAGGTATGGTTTGACCAGGAGTAAAATGTATCCATCCTGTGTGAGCTGTACCACTGGCAACGTGCGCACCACCTGAAACAGTTCCTTGTACGATGCGGTACTCTGCACGGTTGAAGCCAGCAGCTGCATTGATAACACCCCAGGTAAGCGTGGGATTAGCTTGTCCTGGTCGCCAGAACTGAGTGCCTATGAAAACGGCAGTTGGTGCTGTTGGGGGAGCAACACGCGTCACCACGAGCCTTGGGCGTCTACCTGAATTGGCGTTGTTCGCACCGTAAAACTCTCCGTATTGAGTTTCATTATTTGCTCGAATCATAAATCCTTGGTTTGACACCGTGTTATTGGCAACGCCACGTGCCCATGCAGTCACGTCAACGTTGTGAACGGAGCGAGCCCCTGCAGTGTTGATATTTCTAATACTAGCTGTGGCTGGAGCATTATTCCAAGTCAGCACCCCGACACCGCCGGCTGGAAGCGTTCCAGCTACGCGGTGTACTTGCACAACAAGACCAGATGTCTGGGTTCTTTGGGTTAGCTCCAAGCGTGCAGAGGTAACAGACATTCCCCTAATATTGTTGGTAAAATTTGCTCCAGCCTGAACAAAAGAACGGTGAACACGTCCAGTGGAAGCACCTCTACCAAAAGGCATCGAATTGGTATTTCCCACCACAGAACTAGCATCAGTGCCATTTCTAACCCAATTAGTTGAAAACCACTGAATGTTGCTTGCCGCGGTTCCTTGCCATGCAAAAGTGGGATCAACGGTGACGGGATAAACCCTCTCTTCAGAATTGAGGTAGAATTCGCAAACAACAAGGCTTAAATAGTATTTGCCTTCTGAAATGCGAGTAAGAACATATGCTATTTCGTTTGAATATGACCCGTCATAAGATGAATCCCACATGATACCTTCGGGGATAACAGCGATGGGTGCCTCAGAAGAGCCCTCTAGACAGAACATAAGAACTGAGGTTGTTTCTTCTGATAGTTCAGCTCGCAGCCCTGTAAGCTCGAGGACATAAGTAAAGATATTGGTCTCAGGTATGGTTTCTAAAATGAACTCACTCTTAATGCCAATATCAGTTGATTGCACTCTAAAGGACTTATCTTCTGTTATTTCATAAATGGCAGCTAAGGGCCTATCTCCTACCCCTCCGAAGGGGTCAATAAACTCAATATCTTCTACTTCGCCTAGCGTGACCTCATCATCTACTAGCAAGGTAAAGCTAATCTCGTAGTTTTCGTAGGAAAGTACAAAAGGTGAATGTGAGTCAATTATCTCAGGGAAGTGATTAATTGCAGAGCCTGCTGCTGTTTCATAAGCAATACCCTCAAGGTCGCTTGCAATAAGTGAAGGATCTTTCTCAATAAGATTACCTTCGTCATCTTCGAAACGTACGGGCAATGAAAAGAATTCTTGAGTTTCTTCACCTGTTTCGGGATCGTGGTAAATATTTGAATCAACTGACATCTCGACAAGCTCGAGATGTGACAGTTCTGATATTGATTCTTCGCTAAAGTAAAAGTCGTCTGGTGCAGGCCAAAAGCCTTCTTCTCGACGTTCGCGGCGGTGTTCAGCTGCTTTAGCTTCCTGGACAGCACCAATGCCGTCCCAAGAATTGAAAAACCCACCGCTAAACAGGTGGGTAGGAGCACTAGTGAAGAACATGAGAAAAACGAGGCAGAAAGCAATATATCTGCGCACACTACTGTGTGGTGATGCATGGCTTGATGGGGGTCCGTGCGGAAATCTACGTAATGATTTCATCATGGCGGTGCCTTTCAATTCACATGTTCAAATAGTACTTATTCATCGCATATTGAATTCAAGCTATCACAATGTAATGAAAATCGCAGATATTAAATATTTATTACATATCGACACCACACAAACACACATCCCTTAGACTGCATTGACACTAGGGAGTGGAATGTGAGGTTGTGCTTCACGACCGAAGGGTGCGAATCACCGAGACACACCCGTTATGGAGGCACGCAGGGTTCGTCATGAGCGACAAAGGTGCTGACGCGATACCAAAAGGTGACGATTAGATTGCGGTTCGGGGGCCGCAATGACGGTGATGTCACATTTGGATGGTTTTGACTTTCGGGCGTTATGCGCCAGGTACAAGTCCTGTGCCGCAAGGCACAGGTGCAAGGTATGCCCAGCGTTAGTGCTCGAAAGATCCTTCATGCCGCTCAGGATGTAGTGCTCTGTTCGAATTTGATGCGCTGGGCTTTGTCATGGAGGCGACGCATACGGTGATTGACGGCAGACTTCGAGAGCGGCGGTGTTGACGCTTCCCCCAGTTCACGCAGCGACAAATCAGGGTTTTGCATGCGTAGGCGCGCAAAATCAGCCAGTGCCGGTGCTAGACTGTCGAGGCCAACAGCACTGTCAATCACGCGAATGTCTTCGAGCTGTGACAGGGCAGCCTCGCTGGCCTTAGCTTGATTGGCGATCTCTGCATTGACGCGGCGGTTAACATCGTTGCGGTAGGATTTGATGATGCGCACGTTTTCCGTCTCGAGCAGGGCATTGTGCGCACCTACTAGGGCCAGAAAGTTAATAATGGGCTCAGCGCCCTTGAGGTAAACTGTCCAGGTGTCACGACGCGAGATCACACGCCCCTCGATATTGAAGCGCGCCATCAGTGCGGCAAGTTCCTGTGCAAGCGCCTGAGTGTGCGTACGAATCTCAAAATGAAAATCGCCTTTGGGGCTCGCAATAAAGCCAGCGCTTAAAAATGCACCGCGCAAATAGGCCATCGAGCAACACTCGCGCTTGATTAGCGCAGGCTCAATATTGCCGCTCAGGTAGACCGTACCCGCAAGTCCCAGCTCCAGCAAGATTGCCTCAAGACGTGGCTGGTTGGGTATCGTGATTTGGTAATTATTGGTCTTATGCAAGACGTTGCGCCGCATCGTGAGCTCTGGTTTAATGCCGTACAGGTTTTTCACCATCCGAATAATGCGCCTGGCCACCTGAGCGTTTTCTGTCGATACCTCGAGACGATACTGGTCAGAACCAGTGCGTGTCACGGTGCCATCAAGGCGCAGCAGGGCTGAGAGCTCTGCCTTATTGCAGCATTCGCGCGTTTGTTCAAGGCGCGACAGCTCATCGCGGACTTCTGCGGTAAAAGACATGCTGCTCTAGCCCTCTTGACCCAGATGATCGCAGGGCGTCTGCGTCAGTGCAGGCAGCGCGCTCGCCAGCTTGTGCTCATCGTGATGCTGGGGGTTATGGGCAGAGGCAAGAGCGGTCACTACCACTTGAATTCCGTCTGCCTCAAGGCGCGCAACAACCTCATCATCATGCATGCTATAAGGCAGCAGCACCGCATTGACACGCTTTTCTAGCCCGTAGTGTGCCAGCGTCGTAATGTAATCGAGCGCAGTAAAGTTTGCGGTCTCGCCCTTCATATTCGCAACGTTGCAGCAGTAAATAACCCGCGCGCTACTATCGCGAATGGCAGCGGCAATGTCGGGAATCAACAGGTTTGGCACGATGCTCGAAAACAGTGAGCCTGGGGCAATAACAATCGTATCTGCCTGGCGGAGTGCGTCCACCGCCTCTTGATTTGCAGCAGGGTTTTTGGGACTGATTTCTACCGTCGCTATGGCGGTAGTTGAGCAGGTCAAGGATGCCTGTCCGTATATTTCTTCACCGTCGAGGTCAAAGCCGTGTAGTACCAGCGGCTCAAAGCTTGAAGGTAGGACACGACCCTGAACATCTAGCATGTCCTCAAACAATTTGACGGCTTGCTCGAAAGAATCCAGATCGTCAGTTGCTGCCGCAAGCATCAAGTTACCTAAGGAATGGCCTGATATGCCCTCCCCTTCGGTGAAGCGGTAGTCAACTAAATGGGCGAACTCCGCCTTTTCTGGACTCGCAAGGGCCGTCAGACAGTTGCGCACATCCCCCGGCGGAAGCATGCCCAGTTCGCGGCGCAGCCTGCCCGTCGAGCCTCCGTCATCTGCCATGCTGACAACTGCAGTCGGGGCCATCCCCAGCGAGCGCGCAGCAGACAGAACCAGCGGAAGACCTGTTCCGCCGCCAATGGCGACAAGCTTGTGGTCAGAGAGCTGACACGGGCTTTCGCAGACGCTGCTGCAGGTCTGGGCGACCTCGCTTTGCTTTGTGGCTGGCTCAAATCCTGTTTTGGGTTTCTTTAGCGGTGAATTACTCATATCTTGTTCCTAGCTATCCTTATTGAAATGCTTTGTTGCTTGCGAACTGAAGCCGTGCTGTGGCCTGGGCCTACTGGTCGTGCTGTTCGCCGTCGCGCATGATGTCGCGGTGCATACAGGTGGCCTGATAGCCCGCTGCCTTGAGCCTTCTGGTCGTTTCTTCAGACAGGCAGACGCTTCGGTGCCTGCCGCCCGTGCATCCAATGGCGATATTTAAGGCTAGCTTGCCTTCGGCGATGTAGTGCGGGATGGTAGTCAGCAGCAGGTCTACCCAGCGCTCAAGGAATTCCTGAGTCTCTGGGCGGCTTAGGACAAACTGGCTAATGGCTGCGTCTTTGCCACTTAAGGGGCGCAGGTCAGGATCCCAGTAGGGATTGGGCAAAAAGCGCACGTCAAACATAATGTCTGCGTCAGACGGAATGCCGTATTTGAAGCCAAAGGAGCTGACTAGTATCGACAGCTCGCTGACAACACGGCTGGTGATAAAGTCAGATTGAATGCGTGCGGGGAGCTCTGATGCGCGCAGCATACTGGTATCGATAACCTGGTCTGCGCGGGCCAGTAGGGGCTCGAGGATTTCGCGTTCAAGCTCGATGGCGCGCTTGAGGTTTGTGCGGCTGTCTTCGAGGGGGTGACGGCGTCGCGATTCCTTGAAGCGGTTGAGCAAGACCTTGTCACTGGCATCCAGGAACAAGACTGCATGCGGGGTCGTAAAAGTAGGACTGTTGAGCATGTCCAGCAATGATTCAAAGAGCTCGCCCCCGCGGATGTCACAGGCAACGGCGATGCGTGCGAACTGGGGATTATCGATTTCTGCCAACTGGGCAATTTGCGGAATCATTTGTGGCGGCAGGTTGTCGACGCAAAAATAACCGAAGTCTTCGAGGGATGCCAGTGCGCGCGAGCGTCCCGCCCCTGACATGCCGGTCACTATGACCAGGCGCTTGTCATAGGGATGCGTGCCGTCTTGCTCTATGGCTTGGTCTGGTATGCTTTCTTCTTCCATGTTGCCCCCACTTTGCTCGTTGGTAACCCGTGCGTGTCTATGCCTTATACAATGTAACACAGCGCCATGCACAAATACCGTCGATTCCTCAGGGGGTAACCAGCTCGCCGGTCCAGGTGTTGAGTCCCCCAAAGTCATAGACTTTGGTGTATCCCATCCGAACAAGAGCTGCAGCAGCATGAGCACTTCTGTTACCACTACGACAGTACAGCAATATCGTCGCCTTTTTGTCAGGCAGGACTTCTGATGCCTGTCCCGCTATCGCATAGTCGGGCAGCAAAATTGCCCCCGGAATGTGTCCTTGGGCAAACTCTTCAGGAGTGCGCACATCAACGATAAGTGCATTAGGCTGCGCCTCCATGATGCGGATTGCTTCTGCTGCGTCGATTGTCTTATAGCCATCACCCGAACAGGCAATCAGAAAACAGGTGGTCACAAGCAGGAGGAGCAGCAAGCAATATTTTTTGAGATTCATGGACGCACTCCTCCTGTATTTATAAATATCGAGCGGTTATTGACTCAGGACAATTTTTAAGCCCCGCCACCGGTCCTGCGTACAAAATCTGTCCGCCTCGCGTGCCACCATCAGGACCCATGTCGACAATCCAATCAGCATTTTTGATAATGTCAAAGTTATGCTCAATCACAATCACCGTGTTGCCCTGGTCGACCAGCTGGTTCAGATTGTCAATAATCACCTGCGTGTCGCTCATGTGAAGGCCGGTCGTCGGCTCATCCAGAATGTAGATGCCACCTTTTTGCCGCAGCTCTTTAGCGAGCTTGAGGCGCTGACATTCACCGCCTGAAAGCGTCGACAGCGGCTGGCCCAGAGTCATGTAGGCAAGCCCCACATCATGCACGCCCTTCAGCTTCGTCTTAATGGATTTATCATCAAAAAAGTCGAGCGCATCGGCGATGGTCATGTCCATGACCTCCACTATGTTGACGCCTTGGAACTGATAGTCCAGCACCTCCTTTTTGTAGCGCTTACCCTTGCATTCAGGACAGGTTTGGGTGAGCACGTCCATAAATGACAGGTTTATTTCGATAACACCGGTACCCTTACACATTGGGCAGGCACCTTCGCTGTTGTAGCTAAAGAGCCCCACGCCCACACCGTTGGCATCGGCAAAGAGCTTGCGGATGCGGTCCATGATGCCGGTGAAAGTCGCAGAATTGCTGCGCGCATTTGCCGCAATGCCGCGCTGGTCGATACTGACCACATCAGGGTGTTGGCGGGCAAAGACCTCATTGACCAGGGTGCTTTTGCCTGAACCTGCCACCCCCGTGATGACCGTCAGCAAGCCGCGTGGCACTGACAAAGCAACATCTTGCAAGTTGTGCAAGCTGCTGGGCGTACTGTCGATAAATTCGCCAGGCCTGCGCGGGTCAGCCTTGATTGCTGTGTTCAGGTTCAAGAATTGCGCAGTCAGGGTGTCAGCGCTTTTCAGCTGCTCGAAACTGCCTTCAAAAACTATGTGTCCACCCTGACTGCCAGCATGTGGCCCCATATCAACCAGGTAGTCAGCAATCTTCATGACATCGGGGTCGTGTTCTACCACTAGGACCGTATTGCCCTTGTCGCGTAGCTTTATCAGCAGGTCATTTAAGCGGTGTACGTCGCGGGCATGAAGGCCAATGCTGGGCTCATCAAAGATGTAACACAGACCTGTCAGTGCGCTCGACAGGTTTTTAATCATCTTGACACGCTGGGACTCGCCGCCCGAAAGGGTTGATGTCTCGCGGCTTAAGGTCACGTAGTCAAGTCCTATGTCTATCAGGTTCTGGACGCGCTCCGCCACGCTTTTCGTAATGGGATTGGTCGCCGGGTTTTCGTCCAAGGTCTGCAGTACATCGACTAGTTCAGTTAGCTGCAGGGCCGTCAGGTCATAGATGTTGTAGCTGCCGTTTTGACTGCCGAGCTTTGCCTCAAGGGTGCGCGGGCTGTAACGCTTGCCCTCGCACAGCGGGCAGACCTCAGAGCGCGTGAACTCTGCCATCTTTTTGACCGTGGCCTCGCTGCGCTCATACTGAGACTTGACGTTTTTGCGGATGAAGGTCGGGACCAGGCCCTCGTAGGTCGTGTTCATTTCATTGTCGCCAACGCCCACCGTGACCTTTTCTGCCTCTTGGTAGACCAGGCGGTCATATTCTGCCTTGCTGTAGTCCTTGATTTTTTTATCGGGGTCAAAGTTCCCCTTGCTGACGATGAATTTCCAAAACCAGCTGCCCGGCTTGTGCCCCGGCAGCAAAATCGCGCCTTCGTTCAGTGACTTTTCAGGGTCAAGAGCCTTGTCAATGTCGAGCGTCAATATTTTGCCAATACCCTCGCACTGCGGACACATCCCCATGGGATCATTGAAAGAAAAGGCGTTGGCATAGCCAATTCGCGGCTCGCTGTAGCGCGAGAAAAGCACCCGTAGCAGCGCATTGATATCAGTAATCGTGCCCAAGGTCGAACGCGCCGTCCCACCCAGGCGCTTCTGGTCAATGGTAATCGCTGTCGCCAACCCTTCGATGCTGTCGGCGTCAGGCTGGCTGTAGCGCGGCATATACAGGCGCGTAAAAGCCGGAAAGGTCTCATTGAGCTGACGACCAGCCTCCTGCGCGATGGTGTCAAACACGACAGAAGACTTCCCACTGCCCGAGACTCCTGTGAAAATCGTAATCTTACCTTTGGGAATCCGCAGATTAATGTTGCGCAGATTGTTCTCGCGCGCACCGGTAATCATGATGTATTCCTGCGTCGAGTCCTTCGGGGTAGATGCGTGCATGGGCAATCCTCTCAGACGGAATCGAAAACGCCAAGCATGGGCGAAAAAGACACCTATAATAATAGTATGAAAAGCTACATCGTTGGTGGATATGTGCGTGACCTCATTTTGGCGGAGTCTGACCAGACCTGCCAGGGTGCTGTGCCCCAGACCGCTCATGACCGCGATTTTGTCGTTGTTGGTGCGACGGTAGATGACATGCTGGCCGCGGGCTATCATCAAGTTGGCGCCGCCTTTCCTGTTTTTTTGCACCCTGAAACGCGCGAAGAGTACGCACTAGCCCGTCGCGAGCTCAAGACTGGGGACCGGCATACTGACTTCAGCTTTGACTTTTCACCTGATACGACGGTGGATGAGGACGCAGCACGTCGTGACTTTAGCATTAACGCGCTGTATTTATGTCCCGACACACAAGTCGTACTTGACCCGACGGGTACGGGGCTGACTGATCTTGCCAAAGGTGTCTTGCGCCACGCGGGGGCTGGCTTTGCTGAAGACCCCCTGCGGATCATGCGCGCTGCGCGCTTTGCCGCACAGCTGGGCTTCTCAGTAGCACCAGAAACTGAATTGCTGATACGCGACATGGTTGCCCGTGATATGTTGGCTCACTTGAGCCGTGAGCGCATTGACAATGAATTCACCCGCGCCATGACTGCTGGCTATGACTCGAGTGCCTTTCTCAACTATCTGCTGGACTGGGGTGCGCTCCAGCAGCTTTATCCCGAACTTGCTGCCATGGCGACGGTCGAGGAAAACCATATCTACCACCGTTCAGCCACGACCTGGGGACATGTTATGGCGGCTCTTGATATTGCCCACAAGCAAAGTCCCCGGGTTAAGACAGCCGTTGTCTATCATGATGTCTATAAACCTGTGTCCTATAGACAACAAGACGCGCGGGGCAAACACCTACCCCATGATGATGAAAAAGCCCTGCAGTATGTACGCGACTATTTTGCGCAAAGGATGTTCGACAGACGCACCAAGACTCTCTGTAAGCTGTCCATCAGGTACCACATGCGTATCCGCCTGCTCTTTGACGGCATGAGCGTCAAGAAATGGGTCGACATGATGGCGGCTCTTACTAACGGCTTTCGCGCAGACTACCAGCAGCAACTAATTGACTTTCTGGAAGTATGCAAGGCAGATGACCTGTCAGATAAGACCGCAGCCTGCTTTGCTGGCAAAGGTGGGCGCCAGCGCTGGGAAGTCTTTAGTGCTGTTGCCCTGCAAACTTTCGAGGTCTGTCACGCCATCCAGGCCCGTGACATTGATGGCTACGCAGAAATGGGAGTCCCACAGTTAGTGGACGCACTCCGTCGCAAGCGAATCACCGCCACCGCCACCGCCGTTGATTTTTTCAAAAACCGCTAAAGCATCATTGCCAAGGCTACCTCTACCTGACCCAGCGCGATTATCAGCATCGTAGTGCATACCGGTCTTCAAGCCCATGCTCTAGCGGAGGAAGGTGGTGAGGAGGATGCCCAGCATAATGACAGCACCGATGCCTACCACCACGATGGCATAGTTCTTGCCCGACATAGGGTTTTTGTCCATCTCGTCAGATTGCGGTGGACAGTCGCAGCGGTCAATGGCCGTGTCGCAGTAGGGACACAAGATGGTGTGCTCATCGAGCGCATTGTCGCAATTGGGGCAGCGCATTAGATCTCTAAACCTTTCCCTGGCTTGATGTATCTTTTTCTGCTTCAGGTAGCTTGGCTTGGGTAGGAGCCTGCTGCTGAGCTGCGAGACTTTCCAGCTGCTGCAGGTGCTGTTGCTCTTCAGCGTGATACTTCAGGTAAGCAACAATGACAAAGGCAAAGTAAAGCGTTGCCACTGCGGCAGAAACGAGGTCGCCAAACATACTCATCAGGCGCAGGTTGGCAAAAAAGCCTGTCACGGTATTGAGGGCCAAGCCTGCAGCGGTTGTGATTACTGCCCCGAAGAAAGCAACCCAGAAAGCAGAGCGCGGTACAGAAAAGCCAAAGCTTGCACCCTTTACAAAGCGGGCTGCCAGCACGCTGAGGTAAGCACCAAAAATTGCCGTGAATGCCAATAAAGCCAGTGCGAGCAGAGCTCCCAGCGCTGAACCCGCAGCACTGTTTCCTGCTTCAGGAAAGACGGCACCAAAGGCGAGCGCAAAGAGAATGGAGACTACTGAAATAGTGAGTATCACGCCAATCAGGAAAGCGGTCATTTTAAAGGCGCGGCTCGCAAATTCCCTGAAGGGCATGGGCTGTGCCCAGAAATAGTAAGAAACAGCCGTGATTACTATACCTGCCAGCGGAATGAGCATGCCTGAAAAGTCAACAGCCCCGGTCAGGCTGTCAGCCCCGGAAGCTACCTGCTGCGTCGTTATGGTCAGCAGTGCACTGCCAACAAAGTAGAGTATCGCTGCCACAGGATGAGCCTGTATGAGCTCGATACTCAAGCGCAGTGCGTTAATGGCCTTATTCTTGATTGTTTCGAAATTCATTTCCGAACCCTCCCCTAGATTGCTCATTTCACCCCAGTAATAGTACAACGAACGCAGCTAAATCTGGTAGTCATCACCACTGCCACCGCGCCGCCTTTTCCAAGACTGCGCCCAGCGTATCTGTCTTTGATGTTTTCGCCTCTTGCGGGCCTGCTCTTTGGTAGCGCGCGGAATAGTAGGTATACCCTGCAAGGCAGGAGCAAAGGTTTCGCCCTTGTCCTCCATGCGTTTGGCAGCGATAATTTCTGCCGAAAGCATACCGCCAATCAGCAAAACTGCGCCAATCAGTTCGCGACTGGGAATCGCACCTGCTGCCCCCCAGCCAAAGATGCCCCCAAAGACGGGCTCGAGCACTAAAATCAGTGCAACGCGTGCTGGGGCTAAAGTCTTTTGCGCCCAGGTCTGCACAACAAAGGCCAGTGAAGATCCAAAGATGCTGGTAATAAGTATCGCCAGCCAAACAGTCTGACCTGTTGGCATGCCCGCAGCTTCACCTGTCAAGAAAGACGCAAAGGCAGAAATTACGGCAATACCAGCCAGCTGAATGACCGCAAGTGTCGAGGTCGAATGCTTGTGGGTCGTAAACCCGAGGATAAGCATGTGCGCCGTATAAGCAAGGGCAGCAAGCAGTACCAGGGTGTCACCCAGCACCCAGTCGTATAATCCCCCACCACTTAAGCTTAGCCCTGACAGCACCCACAGACCAGCAACCGCCAGAATCACACCAACGCGTACGCCCCAGTTGGGCAGTTTGCGCTTGATGATAGATTGAAATATGGGCACTAAGATGACATAGATGCCTGTCAGAAAAGCACTGCGGGCAGGCGTTGTGCCGCCCATGTCAGCAGGCAGCAAACTGGCCGTCTGCAATACGTAACCCAGTGCCAAAAAAATACTGGCCGCAAGACCCAGCTTTACGTTGTCAAAAGTAAGCTTCTTGAGGATGCCGGGACTTATGGCAACAAGCACCAAAGTCGCGATACCAAAACGTACCGCCAAAAAGGCATAGAGAGGATACTGTTCAAGCGCCAGCGCGTTCAGGACAAAGGTCGAGCCCCATACGATGGCTATGAAAAGCAGTGCAAGTGCAGGTGCCAAAGTCGAGAAACGCGGATGCTTCCGCGTCCGGTGTGCCGCATAGCGCACATAACGCGCTCGCACCTGCAGCATGTGCTTAGGCATTACGCGATGTCTCCTGCTGTGTCATCTGATGCAGCATCTGTGGATACTGGGCTTGCGGGTTTCTCCTCCGCGGTATTTGAAGCATTGGCACGCAGCTTTTTCGCCTGCGACCAGAGGTCCTCCAGTCGGTATTCGTCGCGGAAATCAGGCTGGAAGAGGTGCACGACGATGTCGGTGTAATCAAGCAAAATCCACTTGCCTTCTTGCACGCCCTCGCGGTGGGCGGGCTTTTTGTCGCACTGTTCCTGCAACTGCTTTTCGACCTCATTGGCAATCGCCTTGACCTGCAAGTCATTGTTGCCCGTGGCAATCACAAAGTAGTCAGTCACGACCAAGAGCTCTTTCATATCAAGCGCCATGATGTCGGTGGCCTTTTTTTCAAGCGCGGCTTCGAAGACAACCTTCACCAGGTCACGGGCGTCGAAATCTACGGGCTTTTCTGGAGTGTTATTTGTTATCTGCGTGGTAGTCAAGCGTCGGCATTCCTTTCATGATGAGCGCATTCCACACCTCTGTTGTGCGCGGATGCATGACCTTTCTATTATGAATCAAATGCAGCATTGTTGCTTGATATGCCTGCAAAAAAAGCGTGTTCAGGTCAACCGTTCCCACCTGTTCGCGCAGGGTGTGCACAATTGCACTATCGCGGGTTGGCTCAATCATGTCAGCGATGTAGATGATTTTGTCGAGTGCGTCCATGTCTTCGTCACCCACGGTGTGGTGACGGATTGCCGTGATTATAGAATCTGGCGTGTTGGGGAAAATGTGTTTGACCTGGGCTGCGCCGGTGTGTGCATGCAAGATTTGAGGAGCTGCGAGGACTTCTGGTGTCAGCTCGATGCCAATGGTCGTCGCTTCTGCCAGCAGGGTTTCGCGGTCAAGACCACGATCCCAGTCGTGCAGCAGTGCTGCAAGGTAGGCATCTTGCGGGTCGACGCCTTCGGCGGCATAGATGACGGCAAGGTCGCGTGCTGTCTGTGCTGCATAGAGACTATGCGCGTAGCCGTAATCATCAAGACGTTCTTTCAGCAGTGGCAGTGCGCGCGCAGCAATTGCGGCATAGTCCGGATTTTCCAAGTCCGGGACCTCGGGCAGCTGTTCAGGAATAGTATTGGTGAGCTTGCTCATTTTGAGCTTAGGCATAGGAGGTGTAGAGCTCTCGCTCGAGGACATAGCGTTGCACCTCCTCGCCAATCAAGTAGCGATTCGACAATCCTTGTGCAAAGCGTCTGCGGATATCAGATGACGAGACGTCGATGCGCGGTATTTCCATGACTTCATAGCTAAACTGCGGCAGACGCTTCGCCAAAAGCGCATGAGCCTCGCCCAAGTCATATCC
>Ga0131853_10007096_pt1 | contig 20235 bp, 9 predicted proteins | sample TergutLab28metaG_FD_92764 | JGI IMG/M metagenome (GOLD analysis project Ga0131853, IMG submission 92764) | Labiotermes labralis P1 segment gut microbial communities from Petit-Saut dam, French Guiana - Lab288 P1 (version 2) (version 2) | ecosystem: Host-associated > Arthropoda: Insects >... | reverse complement strand
CTGAGTGGACCCCGTTCCAGACCCACTACTACTCAGAAAATCTGGTAGCGCCGGGGATCGAACCCGGGACCTCTGTATCTGTAGCCAGAAACTCTGACCACTAGACCACAGAGGCGGTCTCACGCTGTGTACAAGGAACATTATATTTAGTGAACTTTATGTTGTTCGTTGCGTGCACTGTCGATGACTAGCTCACCATACTCAACAAGAAAACGCACAATGTTCTTCCTTAGGTATTTATACCGTGTAAACTTTCGTTAAATAAGTAGGCTGCTCCGGGGATACTGTGCATGAAGATCTCATTTCAATTAAATACACAACTATTCCACAAAAAACTGTCTACACTTTACTACTTCACTCTGCTACACTGTGCATTAAATGTTAATTGTGTGTAAAAAATAACTAATTGAGTTTTTTGCAATATTATTGGACACTTTTTTTTCCTGATAATGTTTCCCTGTGGACTGAATCTTAAAACAATACTGTGTTATAACATAAATATCTAAGGAAGAATATTGTACACTTTGTTGTTACATGTTGTAAACTACATTTAGAGCTTACAATTCTTGTCTTTATTTCTCTCTTCATTACCTTCACCTTTACTTCGTTCATTGAAATAGAATCTATTAACTAAGAAATTACGTTCGTCTATTTGCATGGTACATAAAACTTCAGTTCGCACCTGGCCAACAATACTCTAGCAATTACAGACTAATTTCTAAGTGGTTTTTAATGAAATAATCAGTCACTATGACTATCATTCAAAGCACCTTAACACTATATGGGACAATAGAAAGTCTGTTACTGTTATATCAGATGATACATACATTCACTACGCTTTATAAAAGGTTTATATCTTCGTACTTAAATAATTCAAATTCCTTATTTGATACATATATTACGGCACAAATAGTAGGATGTTATTATATTATATAGATTTATCTTTTAAAATCTTTGACTGAAGCCTTTTAACACGTCAAGGTTCAGCTGTAACTATATCCACCACCTATTTTAACATAAAATGTGTACACTTTTCCGTCAAAGTGCATCCATGTGTTTCAGGCAGATCCCAGTACAAGGAAAAACTGTTTCCTAAACAGCATTAGGATTACGGTATTTGTAAATAAGACTCCGAGTATTAACTCTTTAATTGGGAACCGTATTTATTTTCTTCTATAAATTCTTCCTTCCAATGCTTAATGTAACCCCTAATGCAATAAGCCTGGAATGGCTGAACTGTCAAAACGAGTAACGCAATTGGTTTGTTGGAGTTATAGTATGTTAGTATAAACAACACAAACGCACTTGTAACCCAATTCTGACGATGTTCCTAAAATAAAAACGGGCCCTTTCAAAACTTATGGCAAGCAAAGGCGGTCTCATATGGTGTAAGAGCTTCAGAAGCAAAGTATTAAGAAAGAAAAAATTACAGAATGATACACCGCGGTAACCAGGTAGTTAACGGGCTGGCTGTATAGGATGAATGTGACGCAGGGGTTATTCACTTCCTTACTGTGTTCAGGCGGACTCCGAGGTCCACCGAGCCTCCAGTCAAATGCGCCACTGGGGATTAATTCTTTTGGGGTCAAACAGCCGGAGGTTGAAGCTGACCCCTCTCTCTTCATCCAATTTTGAGATAATCTATCCCTCCACTTCCTCACGCATGCTGATATGGTTCTTCAGCTCAAGAACATATGTAATTCTCACTTTTGTGTATGTTCCTGCTATTACACAGAGGGCACGTTTAGACATGTATTACTGTTGTCACCGGTAACATGTTACTAAATTTATTCCGAAACACATTTAAACATAACGTAGTTATAAGTTATAAATGGATGCATATATTCACGAAGAATACGTTCAGCGTGATATGTACCTGCATTTACTGTCTTTTTTAGCTCCTAAAAATGAGCGCATTAACGCCATGTGTCTAATGCACTGATGTAATACAACGACTAATCACCGTACACCAGACGCTTTACCAAACATAAACATTACAACCACCAACGGTACGTATTCAATACATGAAACATGGGTAAAAAAATAAAAAATTGCATTGTATTTCCCGGAAACGAGGTTTTGAGTTTACAGTATACACGTTAAGAATGAATATTTATATGCCGAGTTTAGGTTCTAAGGTTTCACATTATCAACAAACAGTGATGGAGTTTGAATTTAATTGACATCTTTCTTCAGAATGCTCAAGATACATAAAGGCCACGGCCAAAACATCCTGGACACCTTTCGTATTCTTTACAGTTAATACCCCTGACAGTAAATCTCACACAAAAACGTTGCTCTTAAATGCAAAGCGAACTGAACGCCACACAAAATGTCGTACTTGTATTAGTATAATATTTATACGTTATTTGACAAAAGTTGCTCATCTTGCAAATATTAGAGTGTTCTGAAGTGCTTGTGCTTCTACAATAATACAGAGTTCCATATAGATATTGCCTTCTTTACCCCTTCCCATATACTACGGTTACTACTTGTTAGGAATTTATAAGACTGCTGCTTTAAAACTTGGGTCTCACTGTGTAAGCACAAATTTCGTACACCCTGCTCTTACCTTCTCACTGCTTCAGCATTACGTGACTAAGCCATGTTTTGGAAGAGGCACACGCGACATTTTCTTGCTGTAGGATCAAGTTCGTATAACACCTTTCTTGCGTCATATAGACACGTGTTTAAACTACGCCGTAAATAACACAACAAACGATACGTATTTTACACACTTTCTAAACAAAGTTTCTTACTTTTAAACCACAAACATTACTATTATAAGAAATATTTTACTTCCAGACAACACAACCGTTGTCAACACACGTACAAATCACGCTGCGAAGCTCATTTGTTCAACTCCGATCGGATGATTTCGGCGGTCAGATCGGAAATAATCGAGTATGGAGGGGGAGCGAACACGTAACGTCTATACGTGGTGGGACAGCTGCAGAAGAATATCACGGTACTTTGTATTATGCCAGTGTTTTAGTTACGACCAGTGGTGAAACTGAATAGCCTACATTCCAGCAGAAGAGAAAACTACACGGAGTCAGTTTGAAGTAAATAATTCGCAGCTGTGCACATCTAACTTCTCGTTCAACCTGGTGTTTATTTATTGCAGACATGAATAAATTAACCCAAAATAGTGTTGCTTCCGTTTCTCATACAACACAACAATTAAAACTATCCATATTCTTATGTAACTCCAAAGTGTTTCAGTTTTGGCGTTTGTAATGCATAGGGTTCAAATACAATTGAAAAGTTGTTTTTGTATACAAGTAACGAAGAAACGACAAAGTCCTGCTTCAGTATGTTGCCAATAAAGTCCCGGACATTGTGAAATCAGACGGTTCATTAGCTTGTTCAGGGCTCACCACTGGTCCCTATCACGAAACACATGACATGTCATGTGCAAATCCTTACAATACCATTAAATGTACAGTTTTACTCTTATGTATTTCAATCCTAATTAGCTCCTAAATGTTTCGGCTTAACGGCCATTTTCACGGAGCTAAAGCTTATATTGCTAAAGTTTATTCGATAGTAAAAATAATTTTTTAGCAATACAGATATTAGTTCCCAGAAGACGGCAATTCAGCCGAAACATGTAGGAGCTCATTAGGAGTGAAATACACAATATTAGAATCCTGTGCTTGTAGGTACTCTAAGGATTTGTAAATTATTTACAATACACGGAATGTACAATATGAAATAGGTCACGAAATTTTAAATGAAGTAAAAGATAGGATCCAAGAGCTGTCCCAAATTAAAAACTAAATTAGGCCCTTAGATTTTATTAATTACAAGTAACTAGCATTGTGTTTTGATATATACTGTTAATGAACTTTAAAATAGTTCTCTCAGGATGTCCAGATGTAATGGCTGAAATTTGGAGTAAAATATAAAGAAATTTGTTGTGCTGTCTCCATAACTTAAATGAGTCTACATTTCTCTAAACCACAGCGGAGATATGTCAAACGAAAAGAGACTATGAAGATTTCTGTATTCTCGATTCTGACGCGTTCATCTGGTACAACAATACCGACTTTTAAACTAATCGCGAAGTCAATAAAACTTCAGTATATTTATGTCATATATAACAAGATCAAAATGTTTATTCGACCAGCGTACGTCATTTCAGGAAGAGTTTTAACAACAGTGTGACATACTTCATTTTCGCTCTCATTTAATTCACTGTGTTTACATTGTGAGGGACAGGGTGTTTGCAGTTCCGGGGATGCGAACCCATAACGTATAATCGTACTTCTCTTTCAGTAGAGCCTGTAAACATGGTGAGGACATTTTTAAACAACGCAATCGAATTGGAAAAGGGGTACTAGACAAACAAATCTGATTCCATTACCAAGATGGAACAAATATGCCAGCCAGTGGAGAAGAGGGTCTCGAAATGCAAATGCAAGGTCGAGCGTTGTTTGAACAATTGCCGCAAGACGACAACCTCCGGCGTTCACTGAGAATCCCGTCAGTGGAATTTTATCACGGTGCAAAAGTACTGTTGTCAACTCACGAGAACACTTTTACACTGACTGTTGTGGGAAAGATGAAATCAGACCTTTAGTTGTCTATGACGAGTAACAAATGTATTCTAGTGCCAGCAAATTTGAATGAGATGCAGTCGTGTCATATTCGCTCTATGAATTCTATGACTTTCTGTTATGTTAAAATTTTTCTCTTACGTTTTGTATAAATTTAACAATAAATAAATGGCGATCAGTAGGAAACTGTGGAGTTACACACGCTTATGTCTTTTAAATGTCCTCTATGTTTTCTCCGCAAGGATAGGTCGGAGATAAGGGAACATAACCTCGCTGTCAAGGTCAAAGTTGTTTTCGTCAGTCGAGGACAATACAATATAAGATAACATTTGCTAAGGTTTCAGCTGTGGTGGCAATGTTTATTTTTTTATAGTATTAACGAACTCCAGGCAGCAGAGTCCTTCTCAAGAAACTTAGGTGAAGACATTCTCTCATTTTGTTCAACGCCGTCTGCAAAAGAACCCGCTGCCGTTCTTCATGCCAAACCAGATAAAATGGATTTCCTGCCCCGCTCTCCTACATATTTCAAATCCAATATAATATTCTCTTCTCAGCAAAGGGTCCTTCTCTTTAGGTTTTCTCATCCATTAACCCTTACCCCGCTAACGTGGAGAATATGGTGAGCTCCTAATAATATCAGCAGATGGCAGATGGGATTTAAGTTGGCGTTTAAAGGGTTAAAAACCCTGAATGTGACGCACCGTGTAAACATTTAAACATAACTCTGCATATTGCTCATATAAAATAGGGTAACTTTCGTCGAATAAAGGTAGGTATATAATGACGCCAACTGAATACGTCAGGCTAGGTCACAGATAAGTCATAATATGCAGTGAACGGTAAATTCCAAATCCTTTATCTTCATGTTCCGTGGGCAGCCTAACACTGCTTTACAGGCAACGTGCTGCCCGCGAGCTACGGGTTGACCGGGCCTGCCTTAATCTATTGTTGAGTTTTATAATGCGCGGAGTTGTGACTGTAATCGCCCTTTCGTGTTCACAATGAAATGCTTAAATTATAACACATAGGGAAAAATTTACCTTCGTATCCCAGCAGGAGCAGCAGTAGAATCATAAACAGCATTGTTGGTGGTGACGGAAGAGGTAGAAGTAGTTTTTAAACACGTGCATGTGCACATCTATACATATAAACATAACATACATAGAACTTCAGCTACACAGACGTTAAAATCAAACGAGTCTTTTCGCTGTACAGTTCAACTTATCCAACTTTCAGCCACTCAGCAAGTTCCCTTAACCAGTTACCAGATTCATTTTTGTTCTCGACACATGGTTGCGTTATTTAATTACCAGTTTGTTTCCAAGAAGGGTGGAATCACGTCTGGAGAGCCAGCACACGGATTCAAAAAAAAACCTGAATTTGCATAATTTGATACATTTCGTTAAATCTTTCTATTACGGCTTGATTCTCGACTTGACATCAGAACATCCTTAAACCTCGACAAGTATCGACGTATTTTATTGCAAGCAACCGTGTTACGCGCAAATAACATTACGTTATGCAACTTGTTCGTAGTCTGCACATGTGCCTTCTAAGAACTACACTTATCATGGCCGTTTTGAATACTTATTTATACATTCCGGTGGCTAGTGTTGTGGGATCGAGTTTCACTACCTACAGAACAAAGCGTTATTTTTATAGTCTTATTCTGTTTCGACATTCACCCCTGTTGTGTCATAAACCAAGGTGTAACATTTTATAGCAATTTTTCTAACATCTCCCAGCACCGGTCTAGAAAGTGTGTGTAAAAAGGAGGTAAGGTACATTAATTGGGCAATGATTTGTAACCGGACGCGAAAATAAGTGAAGATTTTCACGTGGAATTTTCCAAGTACAGGGGCAATTAATGTTCCATTTTGTTGACTCTGGATAATGTCTGGGCTACCGGCTCGACGAAACGAGAATCGCATTTTGGTTCCCGGCAAAGACAGAGAATTGCTCTTCTTTGTACAGTAGAGGCTCAAGAAAGACGAAGCTTCGTGTCAGAACTCTTCAGAATCATACTAAAAATGTAGAGGTAAATTTATCCTTGCGCGTATTTAAATACGACTCCACAGAGACAACGTGAAAGATCTAGGCTTAGGTCGAAGAATACTATCAACATTGTTCTTCAAGAAATTGGGTGGGAAGGCGTACACCGGACTGATCAGGCTCAGTTAGTTATAGGGAGAGGTGGCGGACGCTTGCGAATGCGGTAGTGAAATTTAATGTTATATTAAAAGCGGGTAATTTCTTGACAAGCTGAGAAATCATCAGCGTCTTATGACGGACTTTGCTCCACTGAGTTTGATAGGTAGTCATCCATGGAGGCATATTGGGAGTGGAAGTACAGCTCCACTAATTGCTAACCTCAGTACTAGATGAACGTGTGTGGTCAGTTTCACGTCTCACTGGATTTAATCTGATGGGTAGGACCTCATTCCCGCAGCACAAGTGGCTGATTGTACCCTAGAGACGATCTTGACAATTTAGAGGAGTGAACAATCTTCTAGCTGTGCCTAATATCTAACCCAGATTAATCCAATAGTCAACCATTACCTTAAGGGTTGTTTGACCGTGCATCTTCCTCATGAAATAAAGTGAAATGCCAACTTGATGCAACTAGGTAATTTTATTGATCTATTCTTAGCTCGACATTTTTCGGGTACATATGCCCATCATCAGGAGCATTAGATTTTGAGTCACAGCATATGGTTTTCTGCACCGAGTTTTTGGATGGGTGGTGGTCTTGAGAGCCGCTGCGTCCGCACCGTAAACACGACCTACGCAGCGGCTCTCAAGACCACCACCCATCCAAAAACTCAGTGCAGAAAAGCGTACGCTGTAACTCAACATATAATGCTCCTGATGATGGGCGTATGTACCCGAAACATGTCGAGCTAAGAATACATAAATAAAATTACCTAGTTGCATCAAGTTGGCATTTCACTTTATTAAATCATTAACTTGGTCACTATACTGTATGTAATATCGAAATAATAATAATAATAATAGAACATGTCAATGAGTTTAATTATTTCTTGAGAAGATAACAGGCCCTCAGTCAGGACCTTACGCGTATTTTATGAGACACGAAATTTGCTGTTGTCTCCGCAAGAACATGTCATCTTGGTATCGCTTGGGTCGCAGGAACAAAATTCACCCCCTCAAATCCTTTTCCATGACGATATATTTAATACGTATTATAAGCCCAGGTAGGTCTAGGTACTTCAAGTGGAAGGCTTATTCGCGTTTTCATACATTTTGCACACACTTTCTCATTCCTATATGCCTCATTTCAACCCAGTTCAGTACCTGTTTATTTACCTGCTAACATAAAAGGGCCAAGGCCAATTATGAAACCAGCACACATCTACAACTACAACACAGATCCTTAAAAAGAAACACACAATAAAAAGACACAGAAAATACTCACAACAAGAACGTTAGACAAATTGAGTTCTGTCTCAACAGCTACATAAAGCCCATCAAGTCACAATACTTCTTTCCTGACACACCTGCCGACTCAGGAAACATTAAGAGATTGAACAACAAAATATAAATAGTACATGAACAGAAAGGTAAATTATCAGGAATGAAAAGTACTGAGGAAAAAAGGGAAACATATATCCGTGAGTGTGAATAGCGGCAATGTGTGTAAAATTAATGAAAAATCTCTTTCAGAGATGTTTTGTAGTTCCTAATGATATCTATGTGTTTGTACATCACGTTGGCATAGAAACGCTGCCAGTTGGAGGACAATATTTGTAACGGAGATTTCTCTAAATTTATGGAAAGAAGGCGGAAAACTGCGACATCCAAAAGGACGAACAGTATTGTACACTGTACGCCTTCTGTCATACGGTGTACCAAGAGTTTGTCCTTGAGTGGATTCTCGTAACTGGTAAATTCACGGAGGAAAGTAATTGTGACGTGTTGACGAACTAGTGTGGAATGCGTTCTAGCTTTTTAGCGTCAGTAGACGTAACATAATTCAAAACATGTAGAGCAGGAGTTCTCAGCCAATTCTTTTGTCGTAAGTAAATAAAATTTAACAATTTCAATGTATCGCTAGTAGGTTTTTGTATTTAAATAATAAATCTAAAATTCTAAAGACTCTCTGACAGCGGGGATGGACTGAGGGGTCTTCAACCTTTCACGTCTAATGTATACAATATTCATAAATAAAATTCTTTTCAATAACGGAATAATAAAATGTGTAAAATAAGTTAAAAAATGACGGATAGGCTTCAACCTATCAGCTCCTTTTGTACGACTGTATGTCAACTACCTGATGATGGTCAGAAAATAGGACGAGACATGTCCTAGTAAAAGATCAGAATAAAAGCTATTCTTGGAGGGGGGATGAATATATAATATTGCCAACAATGCTGCATATTACAAATATACAAGTCATCTGTGTTATTTCTTTGAAGTTTTATCCGTAACCTGTAGAACCTGCTCGTTACTTGATTCACCGGCAGGTTCAACATTCACAAATTCTGCTTTCTTCTCGCACTGTATTTACGTGTATTGTACTTATATCGGAAAGAACAGCGATTTCTGTCCTATATAACATGAACTGACTGGAGTTTGTAACCGAGATGAGAAGTGTTTACTGCGCGGTACGAACTGGGTCTTTAAATAAAACAGTTTACGCTTTGTGTTCGAAAGGTTATGTAGGAATAAACAGTGGCTGACTTACGAATAGTGGTAAGTGTATCACAATTATGTGTGGCGACTGTTACATGCCACAGCAGTAAAGTAATCAAGGTAGAAATGGTAAATATTATAGTTCGAAAGAAAACCATCATTCCTAAGGTTTGGGAATAAAATACAGTCGACATGGTGGTGAAAATGTAGTATCGACAGTGAATGAGTGTCAACAGTTCTCTTAATTTATCTCAGTAATTAACCAACTTGATGTACAAAATTTTTGTTTCACAATAAGTTTATTTCATGCCTCTAAATGTTTCGAGCACATGTGCTCATCATCAGGAGGTCAAAATTGCATTACAGAGCCTCTGGTATTTTGACCTCCTGATGATGAGCACATGTGCTCGAAACATGTAGAGGCATGAAATAAACTTATTGTAAAACAAAAATTTTGTGCATCAAGTTGGTTAATTACTGAGATAAATATACTGAGATTCACTGTCAGCAAAACGTCAAAAAAAAAGTTCTCTTAGTGTTTCTGAACCGGTTATGCAATAATCACAGTCTGTAAAAATAATACAAAGCACTTCTCCAAATGAACGTAATTAACCTCGTTTGCTGGTGTTCGTTTTTATGAACTTAATAGCGCATCGACCCTGTATGAAATCAGTACCACAATATAACACTACGACGTGAAGGGCATAACACATTTTGATATTATTAGGGAAAAACAGATATCTCGAGTATTACATTGCAATAAAAAGACCAATTACAGATGCGTTGAAAGCAGGAAGCCTGGGACAAATCGATATGCAACACCGAAACGAATTTAAAAAGTGACTAATATGCCTAAAAGTTTCGCCGATTTGTTAGGTAGCTGTAAAAATCAACTGGAATAAACATCAGAAGTCCAGAAAGCGAGGTAATGTAGGCTAACACCGAAGTATTGTAGCATCAACGTGACGTGGACAATTGACGAAATGACAAATGATGTCTAGGTGACGATAATGATGATAATAATGCTGCTGACGATGATAATAATAATAATAATAATTCATTACCTGTTTATTTACGTACTAGCTTAACAGTGCAAAGACGTATTATAAATTCAATATAAATGCAGAAGTACAACACGAATACATGAAAGAAAAACAGATCAGGCAGGAACAGCAGGAAAAAACACAAACACAACAGGATAAAGTGACCTAAGAACCAAGGGAAGAGCTTCATGCAGTTCTATCAAGTTACTTTACATTCTTGTGTGTGTACTTGTACAACCAGAGATAGTACTACTACAACAACAACAACAACAACAGCAATATGAAAGCCGCAACGTAAATTATACAGATTATAACAAGGTTAATTAAGATGTGATACCGAGATTTGAAGTTCTCGGAGCAGCGAATATTAAAATTAGGAACTTTTGGTCCGACGCCGTGCAGTTTTGTAGGTTGATATTTACCAACACGGCGTCCTTTCCCAAGACACAACCACAATTTTTTGTTTCCATAGACATATGCACCCATAAACACATCTGCATAAAATTCTATATAGGATTGTACAATTCAAGACAAAAAATTACAGAACAATTTCGAATGAAAATTGTGTGCGTGCTACAATGTACAATTAGTACACAGTTAACATTTATGGTGAAATAATTACACAACATGAGGTGAACTACAGAAAAAAAACCCACATTTATCGGCTACCGCAGTGGAATTTGTCTACCATCAAATCGAACTGAAATAAAATCTCTGTTCTAGGCGCTACGCTCGATGTTTATAGCCGCATTTACAGTATAAACCGTAAATATTTCAATTGCATTCCTTCGTACTCATTCTACATAGTTTCGAATTTAATAAACGACATACCTGTGTTCCGAAACCTATCGAATTTAAAGTACAGTAGTTATCCAATAGCACAGAGCTGGAAGAAACACAAAAGAAACATTGTTTTTATAAGGCACAACATTTTTTTGGGCGGGGAAGGGAGACAGAGAATGGAGCAGGGACTCTAACCGTTACACCTAACAGCAAAACTAACAGTTGTTGGCATTTTACTTCATGAAAATTAAAGCTTTTATATTTAGACTTATTCTTTATGATTTACTTCCCGAGGTAAAAAGTGTGACGGGCGAACTATTACCGTGCATCACAAACACAGGTACTCTACAGCTAAGCTGTCAAATTAACAGTAAAATATTCATAAATTTAACAGGAAATTAATCCACCATTTAACAGCAAAATGTTCCAGGAACTTAACAACTTAACCATTTGCCAAATTAACTGCACATTAGTCCGCCCAATATGCCGACCATATAAGGAAACACTATTCCAAAAATTTAACAACATGACCTTTTTCCAAGTTAACTGTCCGTTACTCTGCCATTTTTAGAAAACAATGTTCCGCCAATATAAGAGCAAAATAACTCTCCAATTTAAGAACACATTATTCTCCCAATTTAAAGGCACAATAGTCCGCCAGTTTCCTACAGTCGTCATCTTTACCGTAAAGAAATAAATACAGAAGTGAGAAGTGCTGTTGTAACAGTAGTCACTGTGAAGATTAAGGTATTATGAGAAATGACGCCGTACACACTGGTATAATTTTTCCGCCGTTTTAGACGTACCTGTTGCCTCTATCCTGAAGGTGCCCGTGTATAATGAAGACAGCAAACTCCCCTTAAATACAGATAAAATTATACCCAGGCACAAGTTGCCACATCCCAGAAGATAAAGCAGCATCATGTAGTACGTTCCTCTGAAAAGCCGATAAATTTCTGCCATAATACACGGCGTCACGTTCCGGAAGACATTGACCTTAAACATGGCACATCTTTCTTACTTACTCCTTGGCGCAGAGTCTTTCTTGAGAAGCTAACTGGTTTGCAGCTAGTCGAGAAATTCCCCGCATTTCACGGAACCCGAAGCTTCATTACCGCACTCACAAGCGTCCGCCACCTGTCTCTATCCTGGGCCAGCCTAATCCAGTCCATATACCCACATTCCACCTCCTGGAGATCCATCCTAATATTATCCACCCATCTACGCCTAGGTCTCCCCAGTGGTCTCCTTCCCTCCGGTTTCCCCAGCAAGACCCTATACACCCCCCATCTCCTCACCCATACGCGCCACATGCCCAGCCCATCTCATTCTTCTCGATTTTATGACCCGCACGAAATTGGGTGAGGAGCATCTACAGCAATGTAATGAGTAGCTACGTAGCTACTTAGCACAAGCTATGTGATATTTACTAAGGATATTTAATAAGTCAAGATCCCTATGCCATAAAAATTAAATAATATCGTCATTACAACGTTAAATGCAGCGCACTTCTAAAGCTAAAGAATCATTATTTTTCAACAGTCCCCGGCGATTCTGTCGCATTTATCCCAAATAGGCACAATTCTGCAAGTTTCGTAGCGATATAAATCGGCCACCAGCATTCGCAACCATTCACGAACAGCCATTGCCACTGTGTCACAATTGCGGAATCTACTACATTGCAAGCATTCTTCATAGTTGCACCGTGCATGTTGATAGTGTTTAGTCCTTTATTTGTCCAACTAATGCACACAAATTATTATAAAATTGTTAAACAGATAAAATAATTTAAAATTACAATAGTGGTTCCAACATGTTTCGGTTTACATAAACCATCATCAGGGAGCTCTCTGCCTGTGCTTCGCTAAAGTTACAATGTTGACTTCGGTTACATATCGTTATTTGAAGTTATCGGTATTGTAGCTGCATATGCAGTAATCACAGGCAGAGTTCTACCTTATGATGGCCTATGTAAACCGAAACGTGTTAGAGAAACTATGATAATTTATAATGATTTTAACTGCTTAACAATTTTATAATAATTTATGTGCATTAGTTGGACAAATAAAGGAATTAACATTGCAAGTATTGTTGTAGCGACCCAAAAGTGACAGTTGGGCGGGACAAGTTCAGGACTATAGGATGGATAGCCAGTGAAGCGATTACTCCCAGTCCTTGTGTCCGACTCGATCTGTGTGGGGTGTGTTGCGTGTTGAAGAGTCATACCTTGTGATAGATGTCCGGGCGTCTTCTTGCAAATAGCCTCACGCTATCGTCGCGAGTCGCAGTAGGAGTTCTAGTTGAATGTTGTGCCCCGAGGCAGTAATTAGACATGGATTAGTTCGTTCTACACCTTAGAATTCAGATGCCATAACTTTGTCAGGAGACACACTGAATTTTTTCTCCTGTAGAAGCTGTTGTATTCCACTGCATTCCAGCTGGCTGTGTTTGGAGTGTGAAATGGTGCACCCATGTCTCTTCGGCTGTTACTTTGGACCCAGGCAAACGTTGCCTTGAGAACTGCGCTCTTCTGGGTTATTACGCAACAAGTAATGGTAATTTCTTCCCGAAGCTTCGCGACAACATGTCGGTCCCATCCTCGTGATTAAAGATGCTTGAACCACGAGGATGGGAGAAGACCTCTCTGTTACTTCGAGGCGGAAGCCTGAAATAATGCAAACGATGCATTTTTCTTTAAACCTTCGTAAGAACACTGATTGCTGTGCTCGTCAGACTTTTAGGTACCCGGAGTGCACGTACTTTGTACATGAAGAACTGGGAAGTGCAGTCTTGTGTTTATTTCTCGTGGCCAGTTCTAATACAGCGTAGAAATCCACAGTTCTATGGGTGACTCTCCGAAATCAGTTTCCCTTCTCGCGCTGTGTTCACGTCCTGGCTTGTCCAGTGTGATCATCTGGCCGTGAATTCCGATGGGGGAAACACACCTCGCTCATTAAACTCAAATTAATCCAAGAACTCCCTCTTGGGACCAAATTTCCAGTGCCATTGCTGGAATACGTGTGCCTTTCTCCCGAATGGCTTATGAATGACTGGATTTTGCGCCATTAATTGCATGTCACCCCTACTGCAAAAAGGGAAAGCAATCCCATTACAAGCCTGGACAGGCCCTGAGGGTTCCGGGAGGTGGAAGCTCCCAGATTTCATCGTAATCGGCACATGAAGGTGGTAAGGTTTCAGCCCTACGCACCGGCCGCCTTTACACCCAGGAAATATTCCTGGAACTTATTTTTGTTACAGGCTGAGTCAACCCCAGGGCCATAGTGCTGCTGGAAGGATTATGTCAATGAAAAATTCCATGGACACCATCGGGAATCGAACCCGCGACATTCCGGATTGCAGCGCAGTGCCTCAACCAACTGCATTACACCCCTACAATAAGTGCTACCTAATGCCAAATAATGTCTGATTAACATAAAAGTTAGAGTAAACCCTACTTGCTGGACATGTTTCACACGTTGTTTTTAGGAATTAAATATTCCATGTTCCAGATGAAGTGTAAGGAATGCTATTTCTTGATATAGACCTGAATCATTACAGGGTGTACTCTCTTATTGTCCTACTTACTGACTCAGCCTTGTGCAAAACTGTGAACCTTACTTATTATTTTGTTATCATCACATTACTAGGTTGTAGATATTTGGTAACGTCAATATTAATATTTCAGAAAATTTCCACTCTACTGTCATCAAAATGACTCAGATTACAGTTACATTAAACACGATTATATTAATTTACCTTCAACGAAAACAATTGAATCAAATATTAAAATTAACTCCATGGCGTATAGTCCTTCGGATTCTAACAAACACATAATCTGCGAAAAATTCACTGTCTCTTATAGGTAAAGGAAATTTCAGCGCAGTTGTATAAAAACAGCTACTGCTCAAAAAACCAGGTACAGCCAATACAAACTGCTTCATCCTGTTGTATTTAGTGGTATTTTAATATCACAGGGTATTCGGTGTCGTGACTACGCTGGTAATACGACTGGGGACAACTGGTTGAGGCACTGCGCTACAATCCGGAAGGTTGCGGGTTCGATTTCCGATGGTGTAATTGGTATTTTCAATTGACTAAATCATTCCGCCCGCACTATGGCTTTGGGGTCGACTCAGCCTCTGACAGAAATGAGTACCAGGCTTAATTCCTTGGGGGGGGGGGGTAAAGGCGTCCGGTGCGTAGGGCTAACAACCTTGCTAACATAATGTGCCTATTGTCTAGAAATTCTGACAGCCTCAATATCAGGGGCACGCGGTGGTGAAGTTGGTTCGGGCACTGCGCTACAAGCCGGAAGGTCGGGGGTTCGATTCCTGATGGTGTAAATGGAATTTTTTATTGACATAATCCTTACGGTCACACTATGGCCCTGGGTTGACTCAGCCTCTAACATAAATGAGTGCCAGGAATATTTTCTGGGAGGTAAAGGCGGCCGGTGCGCAGGGTTGACGACCTTATCACCTACATGTGCCGAAAATCTTGAAATCTGGGAGCCTCAACCTCTTGGAACCCTCCCAGCCTGTCCAGGCCTGTAATGGGATTGCTTTACCTATAAAGGCCTGTTCAGGCCTGTATAGGGATAGCTTTGCTTTACTGATGTGATTCCGAATTCGGTTCCCGCCAGGAACAAGGGATTTTTCTCATCCCCGAATAGCCCAAGCTGTCTCTGGAGTACACTGAAACACCCACTCAATGGATAACAGGGGTTGCTCGTCCGGGGGTAAAGAGGCGGGGGAGTAAATTTAACCGCTCACCGCATCTAGTGCCGAGAAACGAATGAGTGTACCTATATGGTCATTACACTCCCTTTCTATGCCTTCGCGTCGTCAAGAACCACAACTTTATTATTTTACCTCTTCCATCTTTGTCTAGGTTCAAAGAATGCACAACCGTCTTCGTTCAAAATCGGTATTTGTACCGTGCGTGCTAGTTGCCCCCGTCCCACATTTCACCCATCTTGGTTTGATCTTACCATAGCAATATTTGGCGAAAAGTACATATTACTGAGTTTCTCAATATCTAAAGATCTCAGGTCGGTTATCACTAAAGTAAACGTCTTCTTGGATGTGACGTAGTATAGCCTGATCAATGTTAACACTTCGGTCCAAATTTCTGCTTTCGTACTCAGAATAGAGGTAAGAGGCACGTCGAACAATTTTTACCCACCGATGCTGCGTTCATTTCCCAGCCCGTCTGTTTGCTATCTTCCCCAACCTCCTATTACTGCCGCTCTCTTTCGTCCGAACATTCTAATAAGAATTCTGTTCTGTCAAATACTTCCAAGCTATGTACTTCTCTGGAGAAGATATAAAACTTCACACCCAAAGGAAAGCAGGTATTTTGAAGTAATTAACTAAGTCAATGGCACAACTGCAAATAAAAAGGATATAAACATTACTGCCACTTTGGTGGGATTCGGAGACACAATTTACTGTTTCTAAAAGCGTGCCACTTTAAGAATTCCGATCCACACCTCACACCTCCGTATTTCTAAGATATGTTCCACTGCTCCACTTAAACATGCCGTTTATCAATATGATATTTTGCCCTTTAGGCTTTACTTCCAACCTAAAGAAATCTCACAACTAATTAAATGTTTCCGGGTGTTTTTTAAAAACTTGAATGTCACGTGTTCCAGAACCCAGTTTTGTCAAACATGAATGCCAAATATTGTTGAAACCTGTTCTGAGCCCGCTAAATCCAGTCTACAAATACTGAAAAAAAGAGACCTATATTAGGCATTATAACGTTAAAATGCAGAATATGCTTGATGCAGCATGTAGAATATTACTGCGATTTCGTCTAGAGGAATTAGATTAAAAAAAAAAGAGGCCATACAGGGCAGCCTGTCTTGTGTAAGACAGTCACAAGCAGGTCCTCGTCTCTGGGGCTAATTACGTGACGGAGACGATAATTCCGAGTAACAGGACAAAGCGAAGAAAAATAAATAAATAAATTAATTAAAAATATGAAGCAAAATATAAGGAACAGATTCGGTAAGTTAGTCATGAACATAACTTCCTGTATTAACGTAAATGAATTAAATCTTTTGCGTTAATTACTGTACAAGAAATGAAATTACACGAAATTTTACAGTCTGTTAGTTGTCAAAGAAGCGTCTACAATTAACACAAAAGAAATCATTTCGAACTTGTCATCTGAGACGTTGAAAAGAAGGAAGGAAGAAAGGAAGGAACGAAGGAATAAAGGAAAGAACGAAGGAAAGAAGGAAGGAAGGCGGTGCCACATCGTGCAGAACTTACAGGTCCCCAGAGTTTATTGTACAGTCACTATACAGGTACGTGTCAGAGTTTTTAGCCCTAAGTGCAAAGTGAATATAGACGAATAGATTTGAGCGTCATCACGGGATCTTGAATTTAGAGACACGTTCCTGTCAGCTGTAGGTGCCTTTGCTACGGTGTTCATAGACATGAAGCCGTATAGTTTGGTAGATACTGGTACAATATGCTACATCACGTTGTTAGATAGAAGATATAACGATCGAACTAGCTGGCTCATCCGAAGCTTTGATTTCTATCTATGAATCTGCATGATAGCGCATTCCACAGGTTCAAACTGTAATATTCACAGGCATGGGAATATAATATTTCATATTAAACCGGGACGGCTGACTTCAAAATTGATTTGGAGGCCTTACAAATTGAAGACTGGTGAGAAAACGCTAGGTCTATGCCACAAATAAGAAATACACCCAACAACAAAAACATGAAACAAAATTTCGTTGACAAGATACATAAAGAGGTGATCATAACATTTTAAATTTCAGTAATTTCTGCGCGTATCGCCTGTTGTAATATTAAACAGCTACACACGTTGTCTACGAATTGTATTATGTATTCTTATTTTCCTCCAATTAATTAGCCATTATTTCCCTAAATAACGCCAAGGATCTTATAGTTCTGTAATGCAGGGTTCAATTTTTTAGTAATAACTAAAAAACAGCAGCGTTTCAGTAGCACTGTTGTTGGTAAGAGAAACTTCACACATTTAACGAGAGAACGGTCACGATCACAATATTAATTTAGGATTGTAATTGATGCCCCTCTCGTTTAGCTATGCAAGGGACATAAATGGGCATGATGTATTTTCTATGAATCCCCTCCTAGCAGTTAGCGATTTCCGCCTCTCTTTTGTTTCGCCATTGCGGAGAACGCGGTAATTTCTTGTCGCCAGCAACGCTCGCATCGCGCCACCAGATCTTAATTGAAAATCGAGCGATCGAGATGAACAAGAAGCGTTGTCGTGGTGCGGAAATGCAAATTATTGTTTGTTATGCGTTCTTGATATCAAGGACTGCAACAATCTAAATCAAATTCCACGTCTATTTTAATCACTATAATCCCATCAATTCTGCAGTATAAATAAGATTAGGTTATGCATAAGAAACTCTACTCTTATTTTTATGTTAAAAGAAAACTGCCGTGGATCTGGTGTCATTTTTCCAAAAGTGATTTCAAAAGAGAAAATATCATCAAACTAGAAGTAAGTTACACAATAGAAAGGGGAAAGAGGGAAGAAGGAGAATTACATACCTCTCTAAAATGTCTTGGCCTGAAATTCCCTCTCAGACACATTTTCTTATACACATCGCCGCCACTGTTTCTGGAGGAGCTGAAGAACTTGCTGAGGACACACTGGTTTACAGGGTCCACAACAATACATTTCTCTTTCGCTCTTCTCCAAAATAAAGAAGTGTTTACCCTATTTAAAATATCGGTTTTTCGGTGAAAATAAACATAGTAAATCAACTTACAGCCTACATTTTGGAGAAGTGTTCTGTTTCAGTGATCTCGGATGTGTTTCATATTGTAGTGTTTTGAGTTTTAATCCATGCAATGCTGTAAATGGATACCGACATTTCGGAGGAACAAATGGCCTAAATCGTCACGATTGAAGGTTTCTGTCCAAGTCTTGTACCTACGTAATCTCCCGAACGTTGGTATCTACCTAAAGCTAAGAAACAGACAAACTAGTAATCGAGGATAAGGGGTAGAGACTATTTTCTTCTTTACTGAGTACAGACCGGTTCTGAGTTACACTCCAGGCTTTCACACGGCGAGTACGGGAGACTCTTTCCTTGGGAGTAAAGCGACCAGGGTCGGGGTTAAAGTTGATGGATCTATTCGTACATTCCCCTATATGCCTTCAAGTTATGTTAATTAAGTACAGAGACATATTTACCTCTACCTCATATGTACTTGAAAATTCTACGACAGGTTTATTGAAATATTAATACACATTTCAGGCTAAAACACCTTCCAAAATAGATGTATGTTTAGTGAATCTCATACATTAAAGCTGTACGAGATAAAAATGACTAAGACAAATACTAAGCAAGAGATAATAGAGTGATTTCCAAATTTCTAAAAACGCGGAAAAAATAAACGCTAATTTCAGGTAGTTTTATTATATTTTCTACGGTACTGTATGTTACTAGAGTAACTCACCACAACCAGACAGCCAGCAGTATCAGTGTGTAGAAATCCAGTATCAGCACTCACCTGAAAGAAAAAATAAAGAGCGCTGTATTAAACGTAAGAGTTGTTAAGCAAAACTGTGGGATGGAAGGGTTACAGCAACAGAGGGGAAATGTTCAATGCGTAAATTGTTCAGATTTTCTTTCCAGAAAGGCTGACTACATTTATCTCATCTTGCGTGAGACCTGCCTTCTAAAACACGTTATTGAAGAAAAGATATAGGGAAGGACTGAAGTGATAGGAAGACGAGGAAGAAGACTAGGCAGCTACTGGGTGACTTTGAGGAAATGAAAAGGTACTGTAAATTGCAACAGAATGCAGCAGATCGCACTGTGCGGGGAACTTGCTTCGGTAGAGGCTATGGACTTGTCGCAGGACAGGCTGCTGAATGAATGAATGAATGAATGAGTCCATAATCGTATTAGGTCATCCTATAAATCATGGTATAATACTAAGTAATTTCAAAATGAGCGGATATTTCTGCTATTTTCATCAGCCTCTGAAGTAGACGAATCGAAGGTGTACCTCCGGCAATATGGCCATTTATAATACTGCCTTTTACATCTACAAAGAATGCCACAAAACCGAATCCCTTTAAAATCATACCTTTACAGCCCACAAGGAAAGAGGACAATTGGGAGACCAAAGAAACGATGGAGAGAACAACTGTAACTCTGG